>Ga0316209_1000176_pt1 | contig 131803 bp, 116 predicted proteins | sample 6monopyrite_MG_FD_204945 | JGI IMG/M metagenome (GOLD analysis project Ga0316209, IMG submission 204945) | Microbial mat bacterial communities from mineral coupon in-situ incubated in ocean water Damariscotta River, Maine, United States -... | ecosystem: Environmental > Aquatic > Marine >... | reverse complement strand
CGCCACAAATGGCCCGCCGCCGGCGACCGTCCCCACAACAACAATCCCCACACAGGCGATGTAAGTATCCTCAGCATCCGAACTACACGTTCGATTACTGTTCTCGGCGTCACAGTGACAGATCTTCGGCTCTCCTGCCCGTTTAGTGGGTGCTCGGGGGGTCTTCTCCCGGCCCCTCCCCCTTGTGGGTGAGGGGAGGGGCCGGGAGAAAACACTCGTTGGAGGGCTCCAGGGGCTCATTCAAGGCTCTCGGGGGTGCTCTCAAGCCGAGAGCATGAGGTGGCGACCAGCTCTGAGGGACTCGTCATGACCGGGACACTCCTCGGACGGTCCCCCAGGCACCCGAATCGGCCGCCAACGGCACGCATCGACCTCCTGAAGCCTCTCCAGGCCCGCCAGCCACCCACTAAACGGGCAGGAGAGCCAGAGTTCATCAACGATGGAGTCCTTGAGTTTGCGAGGAGGAACGGCATTGAATTCACGCGCTCACGTCCCTACCGGAAGAACGACCAAGCCTGGGTGGAGCAGAAGAATGGGTCCGTAGTGCGGCGCATGGTTGGCTACGGCCGACTCTCCGGCCTTGCCGCCGCGGAATCACTGTCGCGCCTGTACAGCAGCACCCGACTGTTCGTAAACTTCTTTCAACCGTCCTTCAAGCTGCTCGGGAAAGAGAGGATTGGCGCGCGGGTTCGCAAGACCTACAGCGCCCCGGCGACTCCTGCATCTCGGCTGTTGTCTTCCGAGCACCTCGATGATGCCTCGAAGGAGAAGCTACGGGCCGTCCTCGCATCGCTGGATCCGCTACGGCTGCTTGATGAGATCAGAACGATGCAGCGTCACCTCGCGAGCCTTGCAGCCGGTGCAGAGGCGTACGCGCCACCGAGTCGCAGTGCCGATCTCGAGCGTTTCTTGGCATCTCTGAGCTCGGCCTGGGAAAAGGGCGAAGCTCGCCCGACACATCGGAAGAAGGCAAAGAACGAGCGCGACTGGAGAACAAGAAAGGACCCCTTCGAGTCCGTGTGGCCGAAGCTGGTGGGGTGGCTCGAAGCGGAGCCGGACATGCCGGCCAAGGAAGCCCTCGCGCGGCTGCAAGCCGAACACCCCGGAGCGTATCCGAAGGGGCAGCTGCGAACCCTCCAACGCCGCGTCCGGGAATGGCGGGCGCTGGCGGTTCGGCGGCTCATGTTCACGGGTGAGGACGAGCCCACTCGCGACCTCGGCGGGGGGCCGATACCACCACAGAAGTTCCCACAAGTGATGAGTCTCCTCCCCCTCGACCCCCTCCTCCCGGGGCCTCGCCCCGGACCGCCGCGCTACGCCTCAGCCTGCCTGGGGCAGGCTTCACGCGGCTCCCCGAGGACAGAGTAGGAAGGCCATCGCCGCTCCACAGCTTGGGACACCCCATTTGAGGCAAGGGTCCGGGGTGGCGCCGGTGCGATTCTCAATGAGGCATCGGGTAGCATTCCTTGATGAGGCAACACGGTGGGGAAATGTAATTGACGCCAGGCAGTTTGGACCGCGCGAGGACTCGTCACCTACTACACGCTGTTCGTGATCGACCTGAAGACGCGCATCGTGGAGATCGCGGGCTCGACGCCGAATCCGGACGAAGCATGGATGGCGCAGGTCGCGCGGCAACTCACGGATCACGTGGATGGGTTCCTGAGCCGGCACCGTTTCCTGCTCTGCGATCGTGACTCGATCTTCAGCGCGCACTGGCGAGCGATGCTGAAGCGCGAAGGAGTGCGGGTCGTTCAGACGCCTCACCGTGCGCCCAACGCGAACGCCTACGCCGAGCGCTTCGTCCGCTCCATCACACACGAGTGCTTGCGGAGGATGATGCTGTTCGGGGAGCGCGGGCTGCAGCGAGCGCTGCGGGAGTACGCCGAGTACTACAACAAGGAGGGGCCGCATCAGGGCGTCGGGAACCGGCCGCTGCTCAGAATGCGAGAACCTCGGCCGACGGGAGGGACCGAGGTTCTGGCGATGGAGCGGCTAGGGGGCGTTCTACGCACCTACAGGCGTCCGGCTTAGCGATGGGACAGTACGGGGGCCGCACCACCACTCCTGACTCGGGATGACGGATGCCCGCCGTCGCCCAGCGACTGATGGTGCGCGGCCCTACCTCCCGACCAGGCGTGGACCTTCCGGCCTCAGAGGCAGTCATCAGTTCGTCGGCGTCTCGAGTGTGAAGCGGTTGCATCGCGTCTCCCTTCTGGTCGTCTCGTGCGTAGTCTGGTTCTCCAAGGCGCTCTCTACGTGCGCCGCGCACTCGGAGGCTCGTGGAAGTCGAAACCATCGCTTTCGAGACGCTTCCCATCGTCCCCCGAGTTGTCCCCCGATTTCGCTGCCTAGCGACTGCCCAGCCGCGTTAGAATCGGACCTGCACAAGTCGTTCGTGATCCGCACAGAACGGCTTGAAACGCCTCTAACAACCAGATGCGCACCGCCTCGCAAGCAGCCTCGCTGCCCGACGGTTTCTGAAAATCAAGGGGTCACCGGTTCAAGTCCGGTCTCGCCCACCATCGTTCCCTGTGCCTCGAGCAGCTCGACGCGCGGCGGTAGGAAACTGCACCGCGGCGAGCCTTCGCGCGGGAACGCCCCGGGTCGACGCCGACGATCGGCGCACCCCCTCTCAGTCCCAAGACCTCGGCGATGAGCTCCACGCAGCCCAAGGTGATCACCAAGAGTGATCCGACCCGCATCGCCATCACGTGGGCCGACGGTCACGAGACCATCTACCCCGCGGCGGTTCTCAGGCGGCTCTGCCCGTGCGCGCACTGCGTCAACGAGGTCACCGGTCAACGCATGCTGAACCCGGAGAGCATCCCCGACGACCTCGTGCAGTCGGATGTGCGGCTGGTCGGGAACTACGCGATCTGCGTGCGCTTCGGCGACCACCACGACACGGGGATCTTCCCCTTTCCCTTCCTGAGGGACCACGACCCCGAGCGCGCGTGAGGCGATGGAGCCTCTGGTCGTCTCGAACCGGCTCGTGATCCCCGCCGACGAGCTACGCTGGGACACCGCCCGCGCGGGTGGCCCGGGCGGGCAAGCCGTCAACAAGACCGAGACGCGCGTGCAGCTGCGTTTCGCCGTGAAGGACAGCCGCGTGCTGTCGGAAGGCCAGCGGCGCCTGATCCTCGAGCGACTCGGCTCACGCCTGACGCGCGGCGGAGAGCTGCTCGTCGACTGTTCCGTACACCGCGGCCAACAGGCCAACCTGCAGGCGGCGCGCGAACGACTCGCCGGCCTGCTCAGCGACGCCCTCGCACCGCGCAAGAAGCGCCGCACGACCAAACCCACCCGCTCTTCAGTCCGCCGCCGCCTGGAAGGCAAGCGACGCCGCAGTGACTTGAAGCGCGATCGACGGAAGCACCACGAATGAGCGACTCGAACCGCAAGCTGATCGCCGAGAACCTGACCGAGCTGAAGCAACTCGGTGCCAAGCAGAGGCAACCCAACCGCTTTCACGCGCGCGACCTGCTGACCGCGCTCGGCGAGTTGATCCTCGCCGAAGGCGCAGAGATGCCGGAGGTCGAGCAGGTGCGCGTCGCCGTGAGCCCGTTCGACGACTGGGACAAGGCCGTGGCGGAGGAGATGAGCCTCGCATGCACCGAGCACGTCCAAGGCGTCGATCCGCGCTTCCTCGACCACCCGCGCTTCGACTTCGACTACCTCGTCGCCGCGCGCGAGCGCTTGGAAGCCCGCTTCGCCGCGATCGAGGCCCTGGGCCTGCAGACCTCGGAAGACCTGCTGAACCGCGTCGCCGAAGCGGATCGCGTCGCCGAGCCCTACCTGCGCCAACAGCGCGGCGAGCCGAGCGGCAACTGATCACTCGCTCCGCCCCCTGCGCGTCTCGGCCCTCGGACTCGTGCGACCCTATATTAACTGTGCGGCCTTGAGCCCGGGCTGAGGCGGCACAACCCGGCGCGAAAGGGCCGAATCCGAACGGTCCCCGCCGCTCCGGCCCCCCGAGCGTGCCGCCGATGGGAATTTTCGTTCAAAGAGGGATCGGAATGAGGAACTCCGGTCAAGTTCGACCCCGCACCCTTTCCCCGATCGGAGCCCCACGATTCGGGACCGCACCGCCCAACCCATCCTGGCTCTAAGTCGCCAATTCCTAACGACTTGAGCCGGAGACTTGCCACGAGCGAGTCGGCACATCCGGAGTCCCTCTTGGGGCGAAGCGCTCCAATGACGATCGGCTCAACGGCTCGATTGACGGAATCTAAGCTACTGCAAATTCACGAGTTACACGAACCAATAGGCGTCCGCAAGGCTTTCGGGGACGGCACTCGCTGTTGCCTTCCGATGGAACCACCGGTCTCCCTGTGAAAAAACCGCAGCCAGGACTTTTCCTGACCCCGGGCGCTCGGCAAGCTCGCGCGCAACCACACCCCATCCTTTTCTCTCTGTGGTCTCTCTTCTTTGGAGTGCATCCATGAACAAGTTCGTTTACACCGCGCTGGTCGCCACCCTGGCCAGCTCGACCGGTTTCGCCACTGAGACCGATTGGCCGGAGCTGGATCGCGAGCTCGAGGCACTGTCCTCGACGCTCAACGCCCAAGGCTCCGGTGGACCCCAGCTTTCGGGCTGGATCATCACGGCCCTCGACTTCTCGAGCGATGTCATGCCGAACGGCGTCGATGACCTCGGCGGCGCCGACTTCCGCAGCGTCCGACTGATCGCCAGCGGCTCGACCGCCGACTACGCCTACAAGGTCTCCACTGACTTTGCGAGGAACGGCACGGAAGGCACCGCTGTGTTGCTCGACGCCTACGGCCGACTGAACTTCACCGAGAACTTCTCGATGCAGATCGGTAACTACAAGAACCCGTTCCTCTCGAGCGAGATGCGCTCGCGAAAGCGCGAGCTGATGCTCGACCGGACCTACATCGGCGAGACGCTGATCGGCACCGATCGTGACGCGGGCGTGATGTTCCTCGGCAACTTCAATGACTCGATCGGCTGGTGGTTGTCCCTCCAGAACGGTACCGACGGCCAGGCCAACAACTACCGCCTCACCGGTCGTCTCGCCTGGGACGCCATGGGTGAAGGTGCCGGCCAGATGGTCGATGGCGCCTACAACTCCGGTGACGGCACCAACATGACGATCGCGGTGGCCTACACCGAAGACAGCAGCGAGACCGACGCCCTTGGTGCTCCGATCCTCGATGGTATGGGCGTGCCGACGAACGGCAATGATGCAGAACAGATCGGTGGCGAGGTCTACATCACCTCCGGTCCGTTCTACATCGGCGGCGAGATCGTCTCCAACGGCAAGAACCTCGGCGACAACACTCCCTTCACCGTGACGGGTTCCTACCTGTTCAACGGCGACTGGGAAGTTGCTCTGCGTTATCAGGGCCTCGACGACACGCCGGCCCCGACGATTCCGGCCCCGATGAACCTTGCCCAGAGCATCGCCTCGATCGGCATCAACAAGTACGTCTCCGGTCACGACGTGAAGTGGCAGTTCCAGTACGCGAACCAGTCCTTCAGCACGGCCGAAGACATCGGCGTCATCTCGCTCGGCCTCGTTCTCGCCTTCTGAGGCAGACCGAACCGCAGTGATCGCTTTCCGGCGCGCGCCGTCGGAAGGTCAAAGCTCAGGAAGGGCCCGCGCGCGTCGCGGGCCCTTCTGCTATTTGCGCTCGTGCGTTCGCGCAAGCCGCAACGCAGAGCTTCAGATGTCGCAATACGCACGTCGAGAAACTTCACGGCTTGCTTCCAACGACCGGAACGAAACGCCATCCTCCGGCTAGACCGATTCGAGCTTCTCTCCGAGTCAAATCATGCGCCACCTCCTCTGCACGACCGCCGCCGCACTCCTCTTCGCCCCCGCCGTTCTTGCGAACGGTGGAGCCGGCCACGAGTGGCCCGAACTCGATCGTGAGCTCGAAGCGTTGAGCGAGTCCATGGCCGTGAAGACGAACGGACCTCGCCTGTGGGGTTACGTCCGCACCAACTACGCCTGGTCCGATGAGCTGCGCAACGCAGCGGGTCAGTCGTTCTCGGGCGTCTCGATGGACAACGTGCGTCTCGCCGTCGACGGCAACGTCGACCGCTACAGCTACCGCGTCTCCGCCGACATGGCGTCGGGCACGCTCAACCTGCTGGACGCGTACGCGAACATCCCCATCGGCGAGAACCTCGCCGGCACCTTCGGACAGTTCAAGTCGCCGTTCCTGAGCTCTGGACTCGTCGAAGCACGGGACGTCTTGTTCATCACGCGCACGCGCAACGGCGTGTTCAGCTCGATCCGCGACGCAGGCGTGCAGGTGAAGGGTGACTATGATCGCTTCCACTGGGCGCTCGCAGCCCAGAACGGCGCATCCGGCACGGCCGACAAAGCCCTGCTGACGGCGCGAGCCATGGCCGAGCTGATCGGTGAACCGATGCCCGCCTGGGAAGGCGCCTACTCCGCCGGCGACGAGTCGCGCGTGAACATGGCCGTCGCTTTCCAGATGGATGACGCGGCTTCCGACTCGAATGCGCTGGCCGTCGAAGCCACGGCGATCTTCAACCGCGTGTACTTGCACGGTGAGATCGTCGACTACGGCGACGCGTGGAGCTTCGACCCGAACTTCCCCGGCGAACAACGCGGAGGCACGACGCCCTGGACGCTGGTCGCCAGCTTGTTGTTGCCGAACGAGCGCTGGGAACTCGCGATGCGCTACGACGACTACGACGACACGGTCCAGGCAGCCGACTTCGACCGCAGCGTGTTCACGGCGGGCGCGAACTACTACGTCGCCGGACACGATCTGAAGTGGCAGTTCAACTACGCCTACGGCCGCAACGGCGGAGCCGACGACGGAGCGGACGCGAACATCGTCGCCGTCGGCCTGACGCTCGCGTTCTGACGCGGCGCGCTCGACGCGCGAAGACCGAACAAGGAGGGGCTCTCGCGCACGGCGCGGGAGCCCTTCTCTCGTCCGCTCGAGACCCGGCAGCGCAGTTCCGCGCCGACACACAACCCTCCCCTTCACGCGAGCGTTATGCTCCTGACGAATCGAGGATCACCATGCAGCACGAGCACCCCGCGAACCGCCTGGCCGGCGAAACCAGCCCGTATCTCCTTCAACACGCCCACAACCCGGTGGACTGGTTCCCCTGGGGCCCTGAGGCGCTCCAGAAGGCGCGTGACGAGGACAAGCCCATCTTCCTCTCCATCGGCTACTCAGCGTGCCACTGGTGCCACGTGATGGAGCGTGAGTCGTTCGAGGACGAGCGCATCGCGGCGCTGCTCGAGGCGAACTACGTCAGCATCAAGGTCGACCGCGAAGAACGTCCCGACCTCGACGACATCTACATGAAGGCCGTGCAGGCACTCACCGGCCAGGGCGGCTGGCCGATGACGGTCTTCCTCACGCCGGAGCTGGAACCCTTCTACGGGGGCACCTACTTCCCGCCCTTCAGCCAGTACGGCCGTCCGGGCTTTGCCGACGTCCTGATGCAGCTCGACCAGTCTTGGCGCACGCGCCGCGACACGGTCGTCAAGCAAGCCGCTCGCTTGACCGAGCAGATCGCGCGCGAGGGTCGGCAGAACACCGGCGGATCGATCGCCGCGGACGTGCTCGACCGCTCGCTGAGCGCCCTCGAGTCGAGCTACGATCCAGTCTGGGGCGGCTTCGGCAGCGCGCCGAAGTTCCCGCACCCGACCGACCTGCGCCTGATGTTGCGCCACGCGGTGCGCACCGGTCGCAACGAAGCGTGGACGATCGTGACGAACACGCTCGACCGCATGGCGGATGGGGGGATCCACGATCAGCTCGGCGGCGGCTTCCATCGCTACAGCACGGACGAAGAGTGGCTGGTTCCGCACTTCGAGAAGATGCTCTACGACAACGCGTTGCTCGTCCCCGTCTACGTCGAGGCCTTCCTCGCGACCGGCGACGAACGCTACGCGCAAGTCACGCGCGGCGCGTGCGACTGGGTGCTGCGCGAGATGGTCACGCCGCAAGGCGCCTTCGCCTCGACGCAAGACGCCGACAGCGAAGGCGAAGAGGGCCTGTTCTTCGTCTGGACGTCCAAGGAACTGCGCGCGGTCCTCGGGCGCGAACTCGCCGAGAAGGCGGGACATTATTGGGCGGTCTCCGACGGAACCAACTTCGAGGGCGGCACGAACATCTTGTGGCGCAAGCGCCCCATCGCGGAACTCGCCGCGCGCTTCAAGACCAGCCCGGAACAACTCGAAGCCGACATGGAGCGCGCGCGCGAGCTGCTCTTCGCGACGCGTTCGAAGCGCATCGCGCCCGGCACCGACGACAAGGTCCTCACCGCCTGGAACGGCCTGATGATCAGCGCCTTCGCGCTCGCTTCGCAAGCGCTCGACGAAGGCGCGTACCTCGCCGCCGCTCAACGCGCCGCGAACTACTTGCTGACGGACATGCGCCAGCCGAACGGTCGCCTCTACGCCACGGCCCGAGCGGGACGCGCCAAGGGCGAAGCGTGCCTCGACGACTACGCCTTCCTGATCCAAGGACTGCTCGACCTCTACGAGACCGACTTCGACGAGCGCTGGCTGCGCGAAGCACTCGCGCTCGACGAAGTCCTCTCGAACAGCTTCGAAGACGACGAACGCGGAGGCTACTTCACGACCGGTCGCGATCACGAACAACTCATCGCGCGCTTGAAGAGCCCGCAAGACGGCGCGCTGCCGTCGGGCAACGGCGTGCAAGCGTGGAACTTGCTGCGCCTCGCGCTGCTCAACGGCGACACTGCGCACGCGCAGTCAGCCGAGCGTCACTTGCTGTCCTTCGGCGAGCTGCTCAACCGCTACCCGCAGGCTTTCAGCTCGCTCTTGCTCGCAGTGGACTTCCTGCAGGTCGGCCCCCGCGAGTGGGTCGTCGCCGGCGCGGATGAAGAGGCTGGTGCACGCGAAATGCTGCAAGCGCTGCGCAAGCGATTCCTACCGCAACGCGTCGTCGTGCGCGCACGGCCGGATACCGACCGCGAGCTGATCCCCCTTGCCGCAGGACGCGGCGAGTCCGGTCCCGCGCAGCTCTTCCTCTGTCGCAACCACGCCTGTCAGCTGCCCGCGACGACGGTAGATGCGGCGCGACAGCTGATCGAACAAGAATCCGCCGCGCGCTGAGAAGTGTCCTGACTCCGCACCTGGCTTCAACGGCCTCCTAGTGCTCGGGTTCCCGTGCGCCGGCGGTTCCGCCTTCACGCATCGGCTTGCCCATCACGGCGCGCTTGCCGTACTTGATCCGTTCGTCGATCTCGCGATCGAAGCGCGGATGGCGCGGGTCCTTCGGGAAACCTCGATGTCGCGCGTCGCAGACGTAGCACGCGACGAGCTCCGGCATCGTGAAGTACAGCACGCAGTCGAGCAGCGCCGCGACGCCGAGACTGATGTAGTGCGTGAACGGCGCAAGAATCGCTGCGACCACGACGATCGCGATGCCGAGCGGCTTGGGGAAGTCCTTGCGCGTGTAGAGTTCTCGGTGCCCACAGACGCGACAGCCCAAGAGTCCGCCGCCGGGCGCGAGTTCCGCCGGTGCAAGCTCGCGCGCAGTCGAGCAGCGAGCGCACGCGACGCTGCCGGTCGCCGAGGCCGCGTTCACGCGAGCTCCACACTCGGCGCAGTCGAAGTCGACGCTCGGCGTTCGGCTCACAGCGGCACCTTGTAAGAACTCTGCAGGCTCACGGAAACGGCAGTGCCGATCATCACGAGCACCGTCGAAGCGTAGAGGATGCCGGTCGCGGAGCGCGTGTTCTCGAACTTCAAGGAGCCCGCCGTCATCCACGCGAACAACAGCGGGATGAAGAGGCCGACGGTCAGGCGCGTGCCGAAGTAGAAGAGGCCCCAATCACTGAGCAACGGGACCTTTGCAGCGGCGAACGCATCGCGATGCCAGATGCAGGTCACCACGACTCCGGCGAGCGACGCGAGCATCGCGCCGACCGTCACGCGGTTCAGCCTGGAGAGGTGCTTCACCTTCAAATTCGGAACCGTGAGGTACCAATGCCCGAGAACCATCGCCAAGCCGACGCTGCCGGCAACCGCTCCCGTCGCGAGCGCTGAGTAACCGGCGAGCGTCCAGTCACCGAGACCGGGGTTCTCCATCGTGTGCTGCAAGACGGCGCCGACGGCGACCGCCGTCGCGATGAGGGACCAGGCGAGTCCGATTCCCCAGCGCCATCCACGCAACGGACCGGAGTACACCGGATATCCGAGCAGCGCGATCCCCGAGGCCAGGACGCCGGGTTGCGTCCAGTGCGCATCCGGTTCGCGCATCAAGAGACCGACGGCGACCAGGCCGAGCACCATCGCGGTGCTGCCCATCAACCGGTAGAACAGCGTTCCAACCGGTGCCTTGGGGACGAACGCGAGGGCGAAGAGCACCCCGAACGAGAGCTCCAGGCAAAACTGCGCTCCAAGCAGACTCCAACTCATGCGCGGATTGTAGCGCCGCACGGAGGGTGCGAGTCGCGGCGGAGCCGTGTTAGTGTGTCGCGCTCCTTCTCCACTCCCCCCGCGCTCCTGATCTCATGTCTCAAATCCGTGTCCTCATCACCGGCGGCAGCCGCGGCATCGGCCGCGCCATCGCGCTCCGTTTCGCCCGTGAAGGCGCCAAGGTCGTCATCGCAGCCCGCAATTCCGACCAGCTGGATCGCGTGGTCGAGGAGATCAATGCGGCCGGAGGCGAAGGCCACGCGGCGCAGATGACGCTGCAGGATCATGGCTCGGTCGAGGCCGCGGTCTGGCGCGCCACCGAGTTCACCGGCGGACCGCTCGACGTCATCGTCAACAACGCCGGCATCTTCGGCCAAGCGGGCCTGACCGACGTCGTCCTCGAGGACTGGGACCGCATGCTCGCCGTCAATCTGACCGGCCCCTTCTGGGTCATGACGGAAGCGATCCACGCGTTGGAGGAAGGCGACAAGAAGCACGTCTTCAACATCTCGTCCGTCGCCGGCAAGCAGGGCTTCCCGCACAGCACGGCCTACTGCGCGTCCAAGTACGGCCTCCGCGGATTCAGCGATGCGCTGCGCGAAGAACTGATCGACAAGGGCATCCGCGTCTCGACCATCTACCCCGGACCGACCGACACGACAATCTTCGATGACGTACCCGGCGACTGGGATCGCTCGACGATGAACTCGCCCGAGGATGTGGCCGAGGTCGTCTGGCAGACGTACTGCGCTCCCGACGGCACGGACGTCGCGGACGTCGACGTCCCGCCGCCGCAGTAACCTGCCGCTCTCACCAACGAACGCGGGCGCGTTCGCGAGTTCGAGAGCGGATCAGTGCATGTTGCGCACGAGCCCGAGGAACTCGGATCGCGTGCGCGCGTCGCTGCGGAAGCGACCGAGCAAGCAGGAGGTCATCGTGGTCGAGCTCTGTTTCGCAACGCCGCGCATCATCATGCAGAGGTGCGAAGCATCGGCGACGACTCCGACGCCTTCGGGCTGCAGGACCTCTTGGATCGCCTGCGCGATCTGCACCGTCATGCGTTCCTGCACTTGCAGGCGTCGCGCGAAGACATCGACGATGCGGGGGATCTTCGAGAGGCCGATGATCTTGCCGTTCGGGATGTAGGCGACGTGAATGCGGCCGTAGAACGGCAGCATGTGGTGTTCGCAGAGGCTGTAGAACTCGATGTCCTTGACGATCACCATCTCGGAGCAGTCCTCTTCGAAGACGCCGTGACCGATCACATCTTCGATGCTCTTGTTCATCCCGGAGGTCAGCTCTTCCAACGAGCGGCTGACGCGTTCGGGCGTTCGCGCGAGTCCCTCGCGCTGCGGATCTTCGCCGAGCCGCTCGAGCAGCTCCGCGATCAAGTCTTCGGTGCTCAACTCCGCGGCCCCTTGTAGTCCACGTAGTCCTTGCGGCTCTCGTAGATCCGAATTCGATGCAGTCGACATGCGCCGTGTTCCTCGATGCGTGGTGCCAGTCGTTCCCAGAAGGCGATCGCCAGATTCTCGGCGGTCGTGATGATGCCCGACAAGAAGTCGACGTCTTGGTTCAGGTGCTTGTGATCGCAGCGCGTGAAGATCTCTTCGTGCACCAGGCCCGCAAGATCGACCAAGTTCATCACCATGCCGGTGCGCGGATCGACCGCGCCCCGAACGACGACGTCCAAGACGTAGTTGTGTCCGTGACCGTATTCGTTGTTGCACGCTCCGAAGATGCGACGGTTCTCATCATCCGACAGGGCCGGATTGTGGAGCCGGTGCGCGGCCGCGAACTCCTCGCGGTGGACGATCTCGACATGGGGGGCGCTCATGGTCTTGCTGCTGGGGGAGCGTCCGATCCGCGGATCCACCGTCAGGCGGGGTGCGCGGCGTGAACGCGGCGTTAGACTTTAACGCGAGCGTCAGCCTGCGCACCCCCCCTTCCGCCAATCCCGCCACCATGCCCATCAGTCGCATCTGGATCGACGAAGGCTGCATCTCGTGCAACCTCTGCGAAGACCTCGCCCCCGCGATCTTCGAGGTGCCGGTGGGCGCGGATTGCACCGTGCGCCGCGGCTACCGGGCGGCCCTCGGGGACGAAGCGGTGATCGAACAGGTGGAAGAGGCGGCTGACTCCTGCCCCACCGAAGTGATCATCGTCGAGCGCGACTGAGCGCCCCCCTCAAGCACTCGTGACCGGAATCCGCGGAGAATTGCGTCCAGTCGCAGACGCGGCGCGCAGGAGGCGGGTGGATCAAGTCGCCGTCACGTCGGCGCCTCCCAATTCGAATGAACGATTGCGCGACGCGAACCGCAACAACGCGCGCTCTGTGCTCCTTCAGGCTCTCCAGCCTCGACGAAGGGGGGAACGCAAGAACCCGCTTCGGTCCCGAGCCCCATCCGGCTTTACCTCACGTCTCCCCCATCCCTAAGGAGTCTCCACCATGAAGAAGGCATACGACGCTGAGAGTGCTGTCCGCCTGGTCCCCTTCCTCGAGGCAGCCCACCGCGAGATCCGCGAACGCGCGGATCAGGTTCGGCGACTGGAGAACCGCATCCGCTTGCTCTCCGAGGCCGAAAGCGCCTTCAGCCCGGCGCACGCTTCGCTCGCGACTCATCGCCGCGAGATCCGCGAAGCCAAGCGCGAGCTGCGACGCCTCGGCTGCGAGGTCGAAGAACTCGGCCCCTTCCAGGTGCTGATCCCGGGCGCGGACGGACGACTCGAAAACGGCTTCGCCTGGACCGCCGGCGACAGCAGCGTTCGCCCGGTCGAAGCCGACACGGCCGCCTGATCACGAGCGATTCATCACGACCAACCGGGCCCCGCTCCTCGAGAGGAGCGGGGCCCGGTGCTTGTTGAGTTGAAAAGGGCGCGGACCAGTGAGGCCGATCGCGCGCCGGCCGATCAGGGGTTCTTGCGCGAAGTGTCTTCGCGAGCCTTGCGCTTGCGCCCCGCCTCTTGCTGCGCCTGCTTGCGGCGTTCCGCATCCTTGCGCTGCTTCTCGGCTTCGCGCTTGGCGTCCGCGTCTTTCTGTCGTTGCAAGCGCTCGCGTTCGGCACGTTGCTTGGCCGCTTCCTGCTTCTCGCGCCTCAGGCGCTCAAGTTCGGCCCGTTGCTTCTGGGCGTCCTGCTTCTCGGCGTCCTGGTGCTTGCGACGAGCCGCTTCACCGCGCTCACGCCGCTGCTTGCCCTGTTCAGCCTGCTTCTGCTGCTCTTGGTGCTGCTTGCGCGCCGCTTCTCCGCGTGCGCGAGCGTCGCCCTTCTGCGCGTCCTGCGTGCCGCCGACCTTGCCGGCCCGCTTGCCGCGCTCGATCAGCGCATTGCGTTGCGACTCGTAATCCGCCTTCGAAAGGCGGCCGGCGGCCAGCTCGACGTCGAGCTGTTTCAGCTCAGCATCCAGCTTTGCGCGTTCGGTGCGGTTCGCATCGGCCTGCGCGTTGCGCGCGCGTTCTGCCAGCTTGTTGCGCTGCTCTTGCCCTTCGGCTCGGGAGAGCTCGCCCTCGGCGCTCGCCTTGCGCAGCGCATCTTCCGCGCGTCGGAAGCGCTTTTCGACGTCGACTTCACCCTCAGCATTGCCGGTGGCGGGCTTCGCGCCCTGCGTCCGTGCGCGCGAACGACCGCTGACGGCTTCGGCGCGCCGACGCAGAACCTCGCGCTTGGCATCGGCGGCCTCGGGCGTCAGATCGCCGCGGGCGACCATCGCATCGAGCACTGACTCGGCGCGCTTCAGCTTCTCGGAGACGCTCTTCGAGAGCACGACGGGCGTGCCCTTCTGCTCGGCTTGCTTGGCAGCCGCTTCGCGCCGAGTCGCTTCGACTTTTCGGCGCCGTGCTTCTTCCGCCGCCCGCTTGGCCCGCGCGTCCGTGATGCGCTTCGATTCACGCTCGACGTCGGCGGCGACCTTCTGCTTGGCGCCGACCAGCAACTCGCGGTAATAGAGCACGAACTCGTCCTCGGAGAGCTTGCGGTCGCTGTCGTGGTCTTGGCCGAGAAAGTCGGCCGAAGGGATCGTCGCCCGCTTGGCCTCCGCGGGGTCGAGGAAGCCGTCCGCGTTGCGGTCAGCCGCGTCGAAGGTCTTGCGGATCTCTTCCAAGCCCGTGCCCTCTTGGAGCGAGGCGGCCGTCAGCGGGGCGGCGGCGAGGAGGAAGAACAGGGCGCTCGGGATGCTTTGTTTCATGCTCGGGACCTCATGCGGGAGGTGGGACGTCCGGGAGGGACTGCTGCTGCAACCGCTGCGGCGGCCACAACGACGAGACTTGCGAGCGCCATGCCAGATCGCTCGCCCCCCGTCCACGAGGCCTAACATACGGCCTCGGGAGGGTTTGGGGCGCATTCGAGCCCGCAGCTTCCCGCACAGCGTCCTTCGTGTGGGACACCAGAGCCCTCGCGGGTTGCGGAGCGGCGGGCCGGAGGGCGCTCTCCGTCCATCAGTGGGCTTTCGGCTCGTGCGTTTGCAGCGCCCCCTCGAAGCCCGTACAACCGCGCGAGTCTCCCGTTTTCGGAGTCGTGCGCGCCGCGCGGCCCGATCCTGCCCCGAGCCCGGAAGTGCACCGTGGAAGCCCCGCCCGCCAAGAAGATCGCCACCCGCGAAGCCTACGGTGAGGCACTCCTCGCCCTCGGCAAGGAATGCCCGGACGTCGTCGTGCTCGACGCCGACCTCTCCGGTTCGACCAAGACCAAGGCCTTCTCGAAGGCCCATCCCGACCGCTTCTTCAACATCGGTGTCGCCGAGGCGAACATGATGGGCACGGCGGCGGGACTCGCCGCCATGGGGAAGACGGTCTTCGCCAGCTCGTTCGCCATGTTTGCGGCGGGTAAGGCCTGGGAACAGATCCGCCAGTCGATCTGCGTCCCGCGCCTCAACGTCAAGATCTGTGCGACGCACGCTGGCCTGACGGTCGGCGAGGACGGCAAGTCGCACCAGATGCTCGAGGACGTGACCTTGATGCGCGTGCTCCCGCACATGACGGTGATTGTGCCCGCCGACGCCGTCGAAGCGGCGGCCGCCGTGAAAGCGCTCGTCGAGTTCGACGGACCGGCTTACGTCCGTCTCTCGCGCGCGGCGACTCCGGTCGTGATGCCCGACGACTACAAGTTCGAAGTCGGCAAGGGCATCGTGCTGCGCGACGGCGCGGACATCGCGCTGATCGCCTGCGGCGTGGAAGTTCCCGCCGCGCTGGAAGCGGCCGACTTGCTGGCGACGCAAGGTATAGGCGCCCGCGTGATCGGCATGGCGACGATCAAACCGATCGACGAAGCGCTGATCACCGCAGCCGCGCGTGACTGCGGCGCGATCTTGACCGCCGAAGAACACCAGATTCGAGGTGGGCTCGGCTCGGCCGTCGCCGAAGTCGTGACGCAACACTGCCCCGTTCCGATGGACCTCGTCGGCATGGACGACACCTTCGGCGAGAGCGGCACGGCGGACGAGCTGCTCGCGCGCTACGGACTCGACGCCGCCGGGGTCGCAACCCGCGCGAAGAAGCTCGTGCAACGCAAGGGAGCCTGAAGATGAGCCTCACCAACGAATCCAAGGCCCGCATCGAAGCCGCTGCGAACCAGACACGCATCGACGTGGTGCGCATGGTCAACGCGGCCACTTGCGGCCACCCGGGCGGACCGCTCGGCATGGCTGACTTCATGGCGACACTGTTCATGGAACACCTGCGCCTCGACACGGGTAACTTGCACGATCCCAAGCGCGATCGATTCATCCTGTCCAACGGCCACACTTGCGCCGGTCTCTACTCGATCCTCTCGCAGAAGGGCATCATCCCGCGCGACATGCTAATGAGCTTCCGCAAGCTTGGCTCGCCGTTGCAAGGTCACCCGCACCGCAACCCGGAGCTCGGCATCGACATGAGCACCGGAAGCCTCGGTAACGGACTCTCGGTCGGCGCGGGCATGGCGCTCGCCGCGCGACTCAACGACTGGGACACGCACATCTACGTCGCGTCCTCCGACGGCGAGAGCCAAGAGGGACAGATCTGGGAAGCCGCGACCAGCGCGGCGCACTACTCGCTCGCGAACCTGACCGTGATGGTCGACTTCAACAACGTCCAGATCGACGGCGAGATGCGCAAGGTCATGAACGTGCGCGACCTGCGCACGAAGTACGAAGCTTTCGGCTGGCACGCCGTCGACGTCGACGGGCACGACGTCTCCGCGGTCGACCAAGCGCTCTGCGAGGCGAAGACCGTCGAAGACCGACCCAGCGCGCTGATCTGCCACACGCTGATCGGCAAGGGCGTCTCCTTCATGGAAGGTCAGCCCGGTTGGCACGGTGTGGCGCCGAAAGACGACGAAGCGGCGCTGGCGCTGGCGGAGCTCGGAGCGGCCTGAGGCCCGCGCTCGACGAAACATTCGAGGGGATCGCGGCACAGGCCGTGATCCCCGCTTTCGTCGAAGGCCACCGGCTTGACGCTTGGTACACGGCGACCCCTGGGCGATAGAATCGCCGACATGCTTCGACGAGACCGGAACGGGCAGGGCGCGACGACCTTCATCGTCGGCTTCGCGGCGGGCGCCGCGCTGATGCTGGGCGCGCAGACTTGGCTGCAAGCGGGCGAGGATGCCGACCTGCAGCACTACCGCGAGGTCCGCGACTTCGTCTCCGCCAACTTCGTGCGCGACATGGACCACGACGCCCTGGTGAAGGACGCTCTCAAGGGCATGGTCGGCGAGCTGGACCCCTACTCGCGCTACTACGACGCCGTCGAGTCGCGCGAAGTCGAGCGCGAGACGCGTGGCCGATTCGTCGGCATCGGCGCGGTCTTCCGCGGCGACCTCAGCAGCGGACAGATCCTCTTCCCGCTGGACGGTTCGCCGGCGATGCTGGCCGGCGTGCGCGTCGGCGATCGCATTCAAGACATCGACGGCACTCCGATCGAAGGGCTCGACCGCAGCGCAATCCAAGCCGCGCTGGAAGGCGAACTCGACTCGATCGTCAAGCTTCAAGTGATCGGCCTCGACGGCACGGAACGCACGTGCGACATCCGACGCAGCTCCGTCATCGATCCGAACGTGCGGCATGCGCGGATGCTCGACAAGGAACACGGCGTCGGTTACCTCGCGATCCTCGGCTTCAGCCACGAGACGCCCGACGAGTTCGGGGCCGCCTTCGCTCGCCTGCGCGAACAAGGCATGCAAGCGCTGATCATCGACGTCCGCGGCAATCCCGGCGGCGTACTGAGTGCCTCGGTCGAGATCGCGCAGCGCTTCATTCCTGACGGCGTGATCGTCTCGACGGAAGGGCGCGGCAAGCCAACCTACTACAAGGCGGAACGCGACCAAGCTTGGTACCACGGCTTCCCGCTCGTCGTGCTCGTCGACCAAGGCTCCGCAAGCGCGTCCGAAGTGCTCGCCGGCGCGTTGCAAGATCACCGCGCCGCCGTGCTCGTCGGCGCTCCCACTCACGGCAAGGGCTTGGTGCAGACCATTCGTCGCTATCCCGACGAGGGCACGATCGCGAAGGTCACCACCAGCTACTACTACACGCCCGCGCACCGCAACCTCGAGCGCGATCCGGAGAACGGTCGCGACTACGGCATCGCGCCCGACCTCGAAGTGCCCATCAGCGAAGAAGAACGCCGCGCGATCGCGCTGCACACGCGGCACTACGGCGCGCCGATGGCGCTGCTCGACGACCTGCTCGAGTGGGAAGCCAGCGAAGGCGAAGAACTGCTCGACCGTCACCCGCTCGACCCGCAACTCGACGCGAGCATCGAGCTGCTGATCGGTGCGCGCGAGCTGCCCGCAGGCGGTACCGGGGACTGATGGCGACGATCCTCGGCATCGAATCATCGTGCGACGAGACGGCAGCGGCGGTGGTCAAGGACGGCCGCGAAGTGCTCTCGTCCCTGATCCACAGCCAGATCGCCGAACACGCGGTCTACGGCGGCGTCGTGCCCGAAATCGCCGGTCGTTCGCACCTCGAGAAGATCCTGCCGGTCATCGACGGCGCGCTCGACGCGGCGGGTCTCGGCTTCGATGACCTCGACGCGATCGCGGTGACGCAACGGCCCGGACTGATCGGTTCGCTGCTCGTCGGGCTCTCCACCGCCAAGGCACTCGCGTTCACGCGCGGACTGCCGCTCGTCGGAGTACACCACATCGAAGCGCACGTCTACGCGGCGACGATGGAAGCGCCGGACGACCCCTACCCGTGCATCGCGTTGGTCGTCTCGGGCGGACACACCACGCTGTACCGCGCGCTCTCCCCACTCTCGATCGAACCGCTCGCGACGACGCTCGACGACGCAGCGGGCGAAGCCTTCGACAAGGTCGCGTGGCTGCTCGGGCTGCCGTACCCCGGCGGTCCTTCGGTGTCCGCGCTCGCTGCACAAGGCGATCGCAAGGCCGTGCGCTTCCCCCGCTACCGCGCGAAGGACGGATCGATCGGCTTCTCGTTCAGCGGCTTGAAGACCGCGGTGCTCTATCACCTGCGCGGTGGCGACGCGCTGGCCGCAACGCCCGCACCGGAAGACATCGAGAACCGCGCCGACATCGCGGCCAGCTTCGAAGAAGCGGTCGTCGACAGCCTCGCGAATCAGACGCTGCGCGCCGCGCTCGAAACCGGACTCTCGACCGTGATCGTCAGCGGCGGAGTCGCGTGCAACCGTCGCCTGCGCGAAGTGATGCACGAACGAGCCGCGAAGGACGACATCCGCGTGCACTTCCCCTCGCCCGCCTACTGCACGGACAACGCGGTGATGATCGCGGGCCTCGGCAACGAGTTGCTGCAAGCGGGACGCGTGCTGGATTGGTCGGCGGACGCGCTCGCACGCTGATCGTCGGCTCAGAGATCGACGACCGTACCGGCCGTCAAGAACAACAGGCGACAACGCACAGCCGAAGGCTCGATCCCGAACTGCGCGCAGACGATGCGCCGGTAGCTCTCTAGCTGCGGCCGGTAGTGATCGACGCGCAACTGCAGCGCCTCGTCACCGGGCACCGTGTCGGTCTTGTAGTCGATCACATCGGCACTCACGACGCGGTCACCTTCCGAGACGAGCACGAGGCGGTCGATGAAACCGTTCCACAGCTCTTCGTGACCGTTCTCGTCAGGCATCAGCACGGAGAAGGCGTGTTCGTTGCGCACCTCAGCGCTGCGGCCGTCCGTGAGCGAGTACGCGTTCGCCGAGAGCGACTCGCGCAGCGCTTCGTTCAAGAGCGACTGACGCAAGATGTTCGACGCGCTGGCGATCAGGTCTTCGTCGTTCGTCAACGCGCCCGCGAACGCCTGCAGCGCCGCTTCGTCGAGCGCGAAGTCGTCCACCCACTCGCACTCCTCGAACCAGCGGTGGACGATCGTTCCGACCGTGGCGCCCGCCAACGTCTGCAGGAGTGAGCCGGCGCGGCGCGATCCGCCGCCCTCTGTCGCGGACGGACTGCGCGTCGGAGCGCTGCGCGGCCCGTGCGACGGCGCGAGCGCGAAAGCCGGTCGCGTGTCCGTTGGCGCTTCGACCGTCTTCTCCGAACTGCAGCCGCGCGCCCAGTCGACGTCGCTCTCGGGGTGCGACCAGAGCACGCCGTCTTCGCCGACCTCGGCGTCGAGATCATCGACCAGCGCATGGCGCAGCAGGACCGAGCCGTTCAGCGAGAGATCGCCTTTCGACTCCTTCTTCCCTTCGGCCTCGCGGTCGATGTACGGCAGCACGATCTCCAAGCGGCGCGCAGCTCGCGTCAGCGCCACGTAGATCACGCACAGTGCTTCAGTGATCGAAGACGCGGTCGCCGTGTCGTACAGTTCGCGCAGATCCGCGGATCCGAGCGCCAAGGACTTGGTCGGCGCCACGGAGACCGCATCGATCGCTTCGTACGGATCACTGCGCAAGCTGAGCAGCGCGTCGCGTTGCCCGCCGAGCGATGCGTGCAGCTCCGGCACCACGACGGCGTCGAACTCGAGCCCTTTCGACGCGTGAATCGTCATCACACGCACCGGCGCTCCGACACCGGCTTCGACGCGTTCTTGCCGTACGTGTTCCGCGAAGTCGCTGGGGCGCAGACCCGCGCGATCCTCGAAGGCGTACGCGAGGTCGACCAGTTGCGCGAAGCGCTGACGGTCCCAAGCGCTCCAACCCTCGTCGACCGCTACGTGCGCCGCGAGCGCTTCGGCGACCGCGCCGAGGCCATCAGCGGTCAACCTGGCGCGCATCGCACGCGACCACTCGCAACGCTGCGCCTGGTCGACGGTCAGCTCGAGATCGACGCGAGCGCCGAGTGGCGTACCGGCCAAGTGGAAGGCCGCGGCGCTGTCCTCGGGATAGTCCGCGAGATGCAGCAACGACAAGAAGGCGAGCACGGACTCAGCATCCGTCAGCGGGTTGCCGCCTTCGCCGCTCGCGGGCACGCCGTTCTCGCGCAACGCGTGGATCAAGCGCGGAATCCACGCCTTGCGGCGCATCAGGATGCCGACTGTCGCGTTGGGTGCTTCAGCGCGCATCAACGACACGCGTTCCACGCAGCGGCGCACGACGCAGTCAACGACTTGTTCGCCGCGCTCCTTGTCCGGTTCCTCGGCCATCACCACGAAAGCGGCGCCGGGCAGTTCCTTGGCGGCAAGGTGTTCGGGGTAGCTCGACTGCCAAGCGACTGCTGCTTCGCGCTCGACTTCGCGCTGCTCGGACTCGAACGCTGCATTCTCACCGACCCGGCTGAACACGCGATTGACCGTGTCGAGCACCACGCGCGACGAGCGGTAACTCTCCGACATCTGCGTCGCTTGCAGCACCGGGTACTTCTGTTCGAGGCCGGCGAGTAGCCGCGGTTCCGCCTTGCGCCAGCCGTAGATCGACTGCTTCGTGTCGCCGACGCAGAAGAACGAGCGGTCACCCGTTCCGTCGGCGAGCACTTCTTCGGCGAGCGGCGCGAGGATGCGCCACTGCAGCGGCGCCGTGTCCTGAAACTCGTCGAGCAGCAAGTGGTCGAGGCGGCCGTCGAGCCGGAACCACAGGTCCAACTCGCGATCCTCGATCGGGCGGCTCGTGCGCGAGTCACCGGCAAGCGCCAGCGGCAAGTCATCGAAGCGGTACGCGCCGCGCGCGCGCTTCAGGTCCTGATAGCGTTCTTCGAAGCGTCGCAGCAGCTCATGCAGCGCGGTATTGCGGTTCGCGATATCTTCGACAAGGCACGCAACGGCGTGCGTGACGATCGGCGTGAGATCACCGATCATCGACTCGGAGAGCGGAATGCGGCTGTAGGTGCCCGTGCAGTCGATGATGCACTTGCCCAACCCCTGACCGATCACGGTCTCCCAATCGCCCGTGGCGATGGCGGTGAGCAGCTTCTGGTGCGCCTTCGCGAAGACCTTGTTCGGCTCACCGGCCTTGGTCAGCGGCAACTCGGCCTTCAACAACGCGGCTTCATAGGTAGACAGCGCATCCGCGTCGAGCTTGCCGACGGGCTGCACGCACGACCACGCATCCTCGTCGCTCTCGAGGAACAGGTCGCGCCCCTCGTTCAGCTGGCTGAGCACTTCGTCGTGCACGCGACTCGGCGCTGCGCCGGCTTTCAAGCCGCGCAGCAACTCGAGGCGCTCCACCTTGTTCCCGTCCCCCAGGACGCTCTGAACCGCTTCTTCGCGCAGTTCCGCGTCTTCGCGTTCGTCGACGATGGTCCAGTCGGGCGGCAGCTCGAGGTCGAGCGCGAAGAGGTTCGCGAGCTGCACGAAGAAGGCGTCGATCGTGCGCACCTGGAAGCGGTCGATCGCGCGCGTCAGGCCGCCGAGCAGACTCAGGCAGTCTTGTTGCGTCAGGTCCTCGCGCTCGGTGAAGCGCGCGAGTTCCGCGAGGCCCTCGCCGCCGCGCGCGCCCTTGACCAAGCGCTCGAGCACGCGGTCCAGGATCTCGCCCGCCGCTTTGCGCGTGAAGGTCGTCGCCAGGATGCGTTCCGGCCGAACCCCGTCGAACAAGAGGCGCAGGAAGTGATTCGTGAGCTGGAAGGTCTTGCCCGTTCCGGCGGAAGCCAGGAACAGCTCGTGCGGATGGTCGATCACTGGTCTTCCTCCTCGGACACCGCCACTGCGCTGACCACCAAGCCTGCGCCGCCCAAGGCATTCCAGATCGGTTCGCGCGGCGTCCAAGAACCCAAGTCGAAGAACTCTGCTCTGCGCACCTTACGCACGACCTCGCGTGCTGCTTCGTAAGCCGAGTCGAGGCTCTCGCGCATCGATTCGGGTTCCTTCTTGTTGGGCGAGAAGTCGTTCAACATCTCGAACGCGATGTGCTTCTCGTCGCGTCCGAGCGTCACGTAGCCGACGATCGGCGTCCGAGTGCCCAACAAGCCGGCCGCGAGGTGCACGTATAGCGGCAGCTGCAAGTCGGTCCACCGGCCGTCTTGCTTGCGATGAGCCCGCAGCGGGGCACCGGTCGACTCGCCGGTCTTGTAGTCGATCAGCGCGAACTCGTTCGTCACGACGTTCTCGTCGATGCGGTCGATCTTGCCGCTGAGCTGCAGGTCGACGCCGTCGACATCGAACGGGACCGCGCGACCTTCGGGACTCCACTCGACTTCACGCACGCGCCAGCCGTCCGCGAACCACTGCGCTTGTCGCTCGGCGAAGCGCTCGAGACGCCACGCGATCTGTTCGATCTGCAGGGCCACCGCGGGCAGCGGCTCGTCGCCGAAGCGCGTCCGCGCGATCGTGCGCAGTCGACCGATCATGTCCTTCGCGATGCGCTCCGGGTCTGATTGCTCGCGAGCTGTGTGGTCCAAACCCCACGCTTCGAGCGCGTCGTGAGCCAAGTTGCCGAAGCCCATCGGGTCCAGCTCGCGCGCACGGTCGTCGCCCGTGTCCAGACCCAAGACGCGTTGCAGGTAGAACGCGTAGGGCGAGCTCAAGTACGCCTTGAAGCCCGTCACCGAGATGCGCTCGACTTCCCGCGGTTCGGACATGCGCGGCAAAGCGCGCGTCGCGCCATCGGGTTCCACGCGCGCTTCGTGGACGCCGGTGCCCTTCAAGAAGCTCGAGACTCGATCGAGCAGCTGGTCGTCGGGGCAATGGAACAGGATGCGGCTCGGCAGCAGCGGATCGCCGGCCAAGCTCTTGCGACCCGTCAAGAACACGCACTCCTCTCGCGAGTGCACGAGCAGCTCCGACGCGTACAAGTCACGCGCCAGCCGCCGATCGTCATCGATCAAGCCGAGCGAGCGCCGCAGACTGTCCGGCAAGTACGCATCACCGCGCACGCTCTCCGGGACCTTGCCGTCGTTGAAGCCGGTGACGATCACCGCGGGCGCGTCGTCGAGTGCGAGTTCGAGCCAGCCGAGCAGCTCGATCGTCGGGGAACCTTCCACAGTCGCTGCAGCGGGCAAGCTTGCGCTCGCGACCATCTTGGAGAGCAACGCCAATGTCACCGACGGCCCGCCGGTCAGCTCGAGCGATGCGGGCAGGTCATCGATCTCGTCGAGCGCGCGTCCGAGCTGGCGCAAGCTTCCCGACAAGCGACGATCCGCTTCGACGTCGTCGCGCAGCAAGCGATCGCCGTAGACCCGATTCAACAGCTCGCGCGTCGCATCGGCCCAGCCGCTCAGCGGGCGTGAGACCTGTGTGTCCAGCTCGCCGAGCAAAGTGTGCACCGCGTTCGCGAGCGCGGTCAGTTCGCCGGCCTTCCGGCCGTACCACTCGCCGTTGCCTGCGAACGGCAAGTGGTACGGTTGATAGTTGTCGAGCAGGCTGACCGCTTCGAGCTTCGGCGAATCGACGCGCAGGCGCGCTTCCAGATCCGGATGACGCACGAGCGCGGCATACGCCGAGTAACGCCGGCCGTCGAGGTATTCGGCGAGCGCGGAGAGCATTCGCGCGGGGGCGCTACGCGACATCGGCACGCCGGCCGCGTCGCGCGCGCGCACGCCGACAGCCGCGAGCCGCCGCTTCAAATAGGGCGCGACCTCGGCGTCTCCGAGTCCGATCGTGATCTGTTCCGCCGCGAAGCGCGCGTCCCAGCCCGCGATCGCATCGACCGTCGCAGCGGCTTGGTCGTCGGGACCCTCCACCACGCGCCAGTCATCGAGTCCGATCGACGTACCGCGCTCGATCCAGCGAGCCGGCGTGAGCGTGCCGTGATCGTCGAAATGCCCTTCCAGCTCGGCGGGCGCGAAGAGCAGCGCCGTCTTCGGACAGTCGCAGAGATCCAGCGCGCGTCGCAACAAGCCGGTGCTCTCGACCACGCCGATCATTACGATCGCGCGCGGCACTTCGACGCGTTCCGCTTCGATCGCGGCCAGACGCGCCAAGTGCGGATCGACGAGTCCTTCCGACTCGAGCGCCGTCGCCATGCGCGTCTGCGCGCTCGCGAGCGCCTGCCAGCGCGCTCGTTCGCCCGCGGCTTCCGGCGGCAAGCCTTCACCGCGCGCTACAGCGTCGAAGCCGATGCCTTCCGCCGCGACTTCACCGAACAGGCCGCGCACTTCTTCGGCCAAGCGCAACCACGCCGCGTGCTCGTCCGGCTTCGGTGGTCGCGCGACGATGCGGCGTAGCTCGTTCTGATCCACGCCGCGCAGCGCCGCGACCCAGGCGAGCGTGCGCACGGTGCGCGTCGCGCCGCGACCTTCGAGTCCGAGCAGCACGTCGCTGAGCTGACCCGCCGTCACGAAGCGCGGCGGACGCCAACCGGCGCCGAGACGTCGCGCGAGGTGTTCGCGCAACAAGCGACCTCCGCGAGCGCCGGGCTGCGCGATGAGCACGCCTTCCAAGTCGTCGCCGAAGCGCTCGGCGAGCCACTCGGCGGCACGGGCTTGGGGCGGAGCGTCCCAGCCGAGCGGGATGCGTTCGATCGGTACCTGGGAGCGGGTCGACATGGCGCCGATTCTAGTGCAGCAGAGGCCGCGCTGCTCCTCCGCGCCGTGACTCACGGACGTTGATTCACAGCGCACCCTCGACTCTCGGAGGATTGCTGAGCTGCACGCCTTCTCGGCTCGCGCCTGGCGTGAGGACTCATGAGCACTCGAATGACGTGTCGGCCGTGTGGCCGCGGCTACAGCGTGCCCCACGCGGGCCGCGTGTGGAGCTGCAAACAAGGCGGCGAGCCGCTGATCGATTTCCAGCCGTCGGGCACCGAGGCTGACGCGAACGCGCCTGCGCTCTCGAAGGACGAGCTCCGCAGCGCCAACGCGGAGCTGAAGCGCCGGCGACAGAGTCACTAGGCGCTCGAGTCCTACTGCCTGGTCCTGCCCGGCGTCCGCCTCTTGATGCTGCTGGGGGGCGCGGCGATCGTCGCGCTGATACACGGGGAGTTCCTCGTGGTCGGACTCGCGCTGCCGACTGCGATCGACATCGGGCTCGCGCTGCGTAAGCTGTTCGGCTACGTCGACAGCCACCCAGTCCCTGGGATGACGACCTCGACGTCCTCAGCACGGGCTTGGCGCCGACCTTCGCGATTTACGGCGCCGTCGCTCAGGAAGAACGCGCAGCCGGCGCCTTCCTCTTGCCTGCGTTCGATGCGTAGGCCGGAGTGCTGCTCGCCAAGCGCTGCGAAACGCTCTTGGCGAAGATGCCCGAAGCCTACCGCCGCAAGGCCGTCGGCGATCGGGCTCAACTGCGAGGACCTTCGGTGCGCAAGCAGCGCTTTGAGCGCAAGCAGCTACAAGGCAAGCGCGAGCCCCACCTCGCCGCGTGGATCCCCGGCGGTGTCGCGCCGATTGCCACGCTCGATCGCGGCAGGTACTGGCACAGCATCCAACCGAGCGATCCGTCAGTGACGCCGCAGGACTTCCACGCGAGCTGGAAGAACGGAGACGTCGAGGCGATCACGGAGCACGCGAGCTGCTCGACGATCGCCGACGATCTGCGCCGGTACTGGATGAAGCGGGGCTGGATCACCGACTCGCCCGCGCTCGCCGGCTTGCAGGAACAACGCAGGTCCAAGGAGCGGTGGACGCCGACGACGAGTGGCAGGCGGCCTGGTCAGCGAGACGCGCCGGCCCTGGTCCGAGCGGCGCTGAAGGCTGATCTCCTTCCGTCTACCCTGCTGAACGGCGTCCCGCGGCCCGTGCAAGGCTCCCGCATCGATCGAAGGCCCGAAATCCCTGCCGGGCTGCCCCGCGCCTCCAGGACCGATCCACGCTAGAATGCTCGCCAATTCGGCGCTGCGCCGGACCGCCAAGTATGGGGATCGACGAACTGAATGCCCTCCTCGAGGGGGTGCGAGAACAGCGCGTGCCAGTGGATGCCGCCGCCGCGAAGTTGTCGGCGTCGCCGATCCACGAGCTGGGTCACTCCACGCTCGACACGCACCGCGAGCTGCGTTGCGGTCATCCGGAAGTCGTCTACGGCGCGGGCAAGACGCCGCTGCAGTTGATCGAGATCTCGCGCGCATTGCTCCAGCACTCGGACCGCCTGCTCGTCACGCGCACGTCCGACGAAGCCGCCGCGCTGCTCTGCACCGAGATCCCGTGCGCCGTGCACCACCCCGCCTCGGGCTGCGTGACGGTCGAGCCGGAAGACGCGGGTGAAGGCGAAGGCTTGGTGCTCGTCGTCTGCGCCGGAACGTCCGACTTGCCCGTCGCCGAAGAAGCCGCGGTCACCGCGCGCATGCTCGGCGCGCGAGTCGAGCGCTTGAACGACGTCGGCGTCGCCGGCTTGCACCGCTTGCTCGGTCGCACCGAACTCTTGCGCGAAGCAAACGCGCTGGTCGTCGTCGCCGGCATGGAAGGCGCGCTGCCCAGCGTCGTCGGCGGACTGGTCGAGCGCCCCGTGATCGCGGTGCCGACTTCGATCGGCTATGGCGCGTCGCTCGGCGGCATCGCCGCGCTGCTCGCGATGCTCAACTCTTGCGCCTCCGGCATCTCGGTGGTGAACATCGACAACGGATTCGGCGCCGGCTACCAAGCCGCACTGATCAACCGCACCCCCTCGGCAACGAAGCGATGAGTCAAACGAAAGACAAAGCCTGGATCGCGCTCGAGAACGGCACCGTGCTGCAAGGTCGCGCCGTCGGCGCGCGCGGCGAGGCGACCGGCGATCTCGTCTTCAACACGGCGATGACCGGCTATCAGGAGATCCTCACCGATCCGTCCTACGCCGGACAGATCGTGACGATGACCTACCCGCTGATCGGCAACTACGGCGTCGCCTTCGAGGACGACGAGAGCTCGCGCGGTTGGGCCGAAGCCTTCGTCATGAAGGAGATGGCGTCGCTGCACTCGAACTACCGCTCGACCAGCTCGCTGACCGACTGGTTGATCGCGCAGAACATCGTCGCGATCGACGGAGTCGACACGCGCATGATCACGAAGCTGACGCGCACCGAAGGATCGCTGCGCTGCGTCGTCTCGACGACGGACTCGGACCCCGCATCGCTGGTCGCCAAGGCACGCGCTGCCGCGTCCACCGACGGCCGCGACCTGGCGCACGAAGTCAGCTGCAAGGAAGCCTACGAGTGGACCGCCGGCTACGACGCCAGCTACCCCGACTGGATGCCCCCCGCGAAAGGCGATCGCATGCGCTGCGTCGCCTACGACTTCGGCGCCAAGCGCAACATCTTGCGCAGCCTCGTGCACTGCGGCTTCGACTTGACCGTCGTGCCCGCGCACACGTCCGCGGCCGACGTGCTCGCGCTGGAACCCGACGCGCTCTTCCTCTCCAACGGTCCCGGCGACCCCTCTGCCGTGAAGCCCGCGATCGAAGCGATCGGCCAGCTCGTCGGCAAGCTGCCGATCTTCGGCATCTGCCTCGGCCACCAGATCCTCTCGATCGTGCTCGGCGCTAGAACCTCGAAGATGCCCTTCGGCCACCACGGCGCGAACCACCCGGTGCGCGACAACACGACGGGCCGCGTCGAGATCACTTCGCAGAACCACTCCTTCTCCGTCGTCACCGGTTCGCTGCCCGACACCCTCGAGCTGACGCACGTCAACCTGAACGACCAGACCGTCGAAGGCTTCCGCCACAAGACGCTCCCGATCTTCAGCGTGCAGTACCACCCCGAAGCCGCGCCGGGCCCGCTGGACTCGTCGCACCTGTTCATGCGCTTCCGCGAGCTGGTGGAGAGTTCGCGGGTGAGCTGAGCGCGGCGTTGCTGCCGCGCATGGAACTGCACGCACTCATCTTGTCGTTCACTTCTGGACTGCGTTCCGACTGGGAGGTCGCTCCCGGAGAGGTGCGTTGAGGGGCTTCGCAGACCACCTACCTACCGCGACTGGGCCAGAACCCACGCGATCAGGCCGCCGCCCGCACCATGCTGGACCGAGGAAGATATTACGGCGGGGAAGATCGCCGATTTCTCCCTTGACCTTGCACCTGGGTGATACCCGTAGGATGTCGGCTCGGTTATGGACACCACCCCGAAGCCTTGCCCTCGCTGTATGAGTTCGCCTGATCGCCTGCGATCAAGCCGCGCAGCTGAAGTGCTACGAGCGCTCGCAAGCCTGCCGGGTGCGGCGCCCCCGCTCCTGCCGAGCCTCTCGCGCCCTGCGTGCATCGCGGCATACGCCGGCGTCCTCGCGGCGCTCTTGTTCGGTTTCCTCCTCGCCGATGAGATGCTCCGCCCCCTCATTCTGGGCGCCCTCGCGCTGGGCGTTGCGAGCATCGGCTGGACTATCCGCCCGCGCGGCCGAGCGGAACCCCTCGCCCTGGCGGGCGTCTCGGCACTTCTCTTCGCGAGTGGCCGTCGCGTGTGGTCCCCACCGCCCGTGGTCTACGTCGGCGCCACTGCACTCCTGTTCGCTGCGGGCTGGAATCTTCGGCTGTGTCTGAGTGCGAAGCGCAAAGAGGTCGAGGCATGACACCTCCGAAATTCGAGTCCATGACCATCAGCGAGCTGGCTCGCGCCGCGAGCGTTCCGACGACGACGATTCGCTACTACGAGCGCGCGGAACTCCTCATGCCGAGCTCGCGTAGCGCCGCTGGATACCGGCTCTACAGCAAGGCAGCGCTCGAACGTCTCCGATTCATCCGCGCGGCGCAATCCGTGGGCTTCGCGCTCGACGACATCGGCACAATCCTCGCGCTCGAAACGAGTGGAACCACGCTCTGTCAGTCGGAGGTCGCGTTCATCCTGGAGAAGCGCCTCGCCGAGACGGAGGCGCGGCTTCGAGACCTGAAACAGGTCAAGGCGCACCTGAGCGCCGCCTTGACTCAGTGCCGCAACTCGAATGGCGAGTGCGCGGTGATCAAAGAGCTCAGCACGAAACGGAAACCAAGGAGATCACGATGATGAAATTAGCCCTGATGAGTCTCGGTGGCCTGGTGCTCGTGGGCGCGAGCGCCCTCGGCGTCGCGGCGGCACGCGCCGACTGCCCCGGCAAGATCGAGTGCCCGCTCACGGGCGAGGTCATTTGCCGCGACCAGTGCCCGAGCGTCGATCCGGACCGCGCCGACTGCCCGGGACGCATCGAGTGCCCGCTCACGGGCGAGCTGGTCTGCGCGGACCAGTGCCCGGTCGGTGAAGAACGCGGGAACGCGGAGGCGGCGGCCCCTCCCTGCTGCCAGAGCAAGGAATAGGCGCCGGTGCACGGGGAGCTGGATCGCGAGCAACTTGCCTACCGACCGCCCCCACCCCCTGCTCCCGTTGTGGGCGACCGCCGCGCGCCGCCACCTCGAAGGCGAGCGCGCGGTCTTGCGTCCCGGAACCTCGTCCACGGGCGCATCGCGTGACACGATGACGGCATGCCCAGCACCGTCGCCCTGTTCGTCGTCACCGCGCTCGCCGAGATCGTCGGCTGCTACCTGCCATTTCTCTGGCTCCGGCGTGACGGGAGCCCTTGGCTCCTGCTCCCCGCCGTCGTCGCGCTCGCGGCCTTCGCTTGGCTCCTCACCCTCCATCCTTCGCTCGGGGCCGGCCGAACGTACGCGGCTTACGGCGGCGTGTACGTTGCGGTCGCCGTGCTCTGGATGTGGTGGGTCGAGGGGGCGCGGCCGGATCGCTGGGACGCGCTCGGCGTCGCTCTGACGCTCGCGGGCATGGCAATCATCGCCTTTGCGCCGCGGGCCTCGTAGCACTGCAGCGCGAGCAGCCTCTCAAGCGTGCCGGGCGGGCGCGCAACCTCGAGGCGTGACCGGCATCATCCCCGGTTCGACGCTCAGGTCGATGCGCAAGATGCTGCACCAGCTCCACTTCTGATCGACAACGATCCGGTGAGCTTGCTGTAAGGGCGACCGCCGCGTTGGAACATCCGGATCCGCCTCTTCCCGCCGATTGCCGAAGAAACGGCCGGGAATGGCGATCCGGATGTTCCAACGCGGCGGTCGCCCTTACAGCAAGCTCACCGGATCGATGTCGATCGTCGTCCGCGGCCGCGCGAACTCTTCGGCGAAGCCGATCAGCAAGTCGCGCGCCTTCGCGAGGCCGGCGCAGTTCGGCGCGGCCTTCAAGAGGATGTGGTGGCGGTGTCGGCCTCGCAGCAACGCCATCGGCGCGGGCGCGGGGCCCAGGACCATCACGCCTTCGGGCGCGACGCGTTCGATCAGCAGGTTCGCGAGGGCGCGGGAAGCGGCGAGGACCTTCGACTCGTCGGTGTCTTCGAGCACTGCGCGAATCAGGCGCCCGTGCGGCGGGTAGCCGAGGTCATCGCGCAGCTCGTCTTCCAGCGCGGCGAAGCCTTCATAGTCGTGTTCGGCCGCGCGCTTGATCGCGTCGTGATCGGGCGTGATGGTCTGGATCACGATGCGGCCTTCGAGATCACCGCGACCGGCGCGTCCCGCGACTTGCGCGAGCAGCTGGAAAGTGCGTTCGGACGCGCGGAAGTCGGGCAAGTGCAGACCGGAGTCGGCGGAGATGATGCCGACGAGCGTGACGCGCGGGAAGTCGAGCCCCTTCGCGATCATCTGCGTGCCGACCAGCACGTCGATCTCGCCCTTGCCGAAGGCGTCGAGCGTGCGCTCGTAGTCTTCGCGGCGCAGCATGGTGTCGGAGTCCATGCGGGCAATACGCGCGCCGGGCAGTTCTCCGGCGAGCGAGTCTTCGACGCGCTCCGAACCGAGGCCGAGGAAGCGCACGCCGGGCGCGGTGCACGACGGGCAGCTCTTCGGCGGCGTCAGTTCTTCGCAACACGAGTGACAGATCAGCTTGCCGTGGCGGCGGTGGAAGGTCATCGCCATGTCGCACTGCTTGCAGCGCACCGTGTCGCCGCAAGCGGGGCACCACAAGACCGGCGAGTAGCCGCGTCGGTTGAGGAACAGGATCGACTGTTCGCCGCGCTCGAGCGTCTGACGCAGGTAGATCGACAGGCGACGCGAGAAGAGCTTGGGCCCCTTCTTCTCGGGCAGCTCGTCGCGCATGTCGATGATCTCGATCGCCGGCATGCGGCCGCCGTGCACGCGTTCGGACAGCAGCAGGCGCTCGTAGCGGCCCGACTTGGCGTTGCGCCAACTCTCCAGCGAAGGCGTCGCGGAACCGAGCACGCAAACCGCGCCGGAGCGGTGTGCGCGAACCACGGCGACATCGCGCGCGTGATAGCGCGGCGCGTTGCCTTGTTTGAACGACGGCTCGTGTTCTTCGTCGACGACGATCACGCCCAGGTTCTGCACCGGCGCGAAGATCGCGGAACGCGCACCGACCACGACCTTCGCGTCGCCGCGACGCAGGCGTTGCCACATCGCGTAGCGTTGCGCGTCCGTCATGCGACTGTGCAGCACCGCAACTTCGCCGAAGCGCGAGCGGAACCAGCCGACCGTCTGCGGAGTCAGCGCGATCTCGGGAACCAAGACGATTGCGCCGCGCCCCGACGCCAAGGCGTGTTCGATGACGCGCAGGTAGACTTCGGTCTTGCCCGAACCCGTCACGCCTTGCAGCAGGAAGGTTCGGTATTCGCCGTCGTCGAGCACACGCGCGATGGCCACGACCGCGTCCGCTTGCTGTGACGAGAGCTGTTCCGGCTTCACGCGCTCGGTGGTCTCACCGGCCAACAACGCGTCGGCGGCGACTTCGACTCGTTCGATCGTTGCCCAGCCGCGCTTGGCCAGCGTCTTCGCCGCCGAGTCCGACAGGTTCAGCTTGCGCAGCAAGTCACGCAGCTCGGTCGCTTCGCCGATCTCGATCAACGTGCGCAGCAAGCGGTGTTGCTTGGGATAAGCATCCTCGACCAAGTCGAGCTCGGCCTGTCCGACGCCGTCCACAGGTGCGATGACGAGCCGCTTGCGCGTGCCCTTCTCGCGCTTCAACGCCGCGGGCAAGACCGCGCCCAGCGCCTCGCCCCACGAACAGGCGTAGTAGCCCGCCATCCAGCGCGTCAGCTCGAGCAGCTCAGCGTCGACCACCGGTTCGTCGTCGAGCACCGCGGCGATCGCCTTGGTCTTCGACGCGGGCAGATCAGTCGTTTCCGAGAGCCCGACGACGACGCCGACTTCGCGCTTGCGGCCGAACGGCACCGCGACGCGCATGCCCGGCGTCAGCTGTTCGACGAACTCCGCGGGGACGCGGTAAGTGAACTCGCAGCGCAGCGGCTTCTGAACGGCGACTTCTGCGTAGGGCCCAGCCGCAGCCGCCGGTTCATCGACGGTCCCGAACAGAGACTCCGCACCCGCGCCACCTGCCATCGCGCGTCAGTGGCAGGAGCAGGGCGTGGATTCGCAGCGCGGACAGCCCTTCTCGTACTTCTTGAGCGCTGCGGCTTCGAGATCGATGCCGGCGATCGAGGCGAGCGTCGAGAGCCACGCCAAGACGTCGGCGAACTCGCCTTCGAGCTCGTCTTGTTGACCGCGACGCAACGCGCGCGTCAGCTCGCCGACTTCCTCGCAGAACCACATGTGGGTTCCGGCCAAGCCGCGCGCGGAGTCGCGCTCGAAGTAGATGTCTTCGATGTGCTTCTGGAAGGCGGTGATCTTCATCGGTGCATGCGCGATCGATTCAGGCCGTGCGCGATGCGCAGACCAACGAGAGGTCGGAGGGGAAGGGTTCGCCGTCGGCGTAGGCTTCGACGGCGGTGACCAGCGCGTCGACCATCGACTCGCTGGGCAGGTCCGACATCTTGCGAGTGAGCGAGTAGAACGCCTTCTCACCGAGTTCTTCGCCTTGCGGGTTCGTCACGCCGGCGATGGCCGCCGCGGACAAGACCAAGCGTTCGCCTGGATCGACTTCGAACTCTTGCACCTGCAAGGCGCGGTCGAAGACGGGACCCTTGTCGAAGCCGAGCGCGATGCCTTCGGGTTGCATCAAGCGCACCGTGCCGTCTGCGCCGCAGCGGACGAGCGGCAGCTTGTGCCCTGCACAGGCGACTTCGGCGATGTTCGAGTCGCGGCGCAGGCGCAAGTACAGCGCTGTGACGTACATGCCGCGGCGCATGTCGCCGGCGACGTGGCGATTCACGCGCTTGAGTGCTTCTTCCGTGTCGGTCGAGCGCGCGAGTTCGCTGCGCAAGTACGAGCGCGCCGTCGCGCCGACGAGCGCGCCGGGCAATCCCAAGCCGCTGACGTCGCAGACCAAGATGCCGACAGAGCCGTCATCGCAGTCGATGAAGTCGTGGAAGGTACCGCCCGACTGTTCGGACTCGACGTGCAGTCCGGCGAGGTCGAAACCGTCCAAGAGCGGCGTCGACTGCGGCAGCAGCGCTTCGCGCACTTCGCCGGCGACTTCCATCTCGCGTTCGCGTGCCGACAGCTCGAGTTCGGCCTCTTGAGCCTCTTGCAGGTCGTGGGCCATGCGATCGATCGCCTTGGCGACCGAGGCGACCTCGCCCCCACCACGCACGCGCGTGTGGTGGCTGAGGTTGCCGCGCGCGATCTGGCGCACGTCTTCGACGAGATACTCGAGCGGCTTGGTCATCGCACCCGACACGATAACCGCGACGATGCCGCCGATCAGCACGACGAGCACCGTCAGCCAAGTCATCAGCTTGAGTAGCCCGGTGTTCTTGACCTGTATGTCGTCGGAGACGATCAACGGGTCGCCGACTTCCGTCTTGCCCGAGGTGAGCTGATAGAGCGTGCCATTGCGGCGCGCGTCGTTCGGACCGAAGCTGGCGCGGCGCGTGCGCACGTGTCCGTTCTGTGTGACCTTGTCGACCGGAGTCGGTTCACGCCCGGCGAGCTGTTCGGTCGCTGTATTCGTCACGGCGTCGCTCAACGCGATGCGTTGGCCTTCGTCGAGCATCTTCGCCGTGGTCTGGAAGATGAAGTAGTTCGCCATCGGCACAACCACCCCGAGTGCGATCGTCATCGCGAGAGCGAACTGTGCGCGCAACGACCGGACGCCGGCGCCCGAGCTCGTTCCGCGTGTGTTTCTGCGTGCTGCTGCCATCTCAGGAAGCCGCGTTCCACGGCGCATCGATCAGTAGTCGTGCCGGAACCATCACCAAGACCAGACCGTAGACGCCCGCCACCAGATCGTCGAGGACGATCCCGGCCCCGCCACCGACGCGTTCCACCTTCCGGATCGGAGGCGGCTTGACGATGTCGAAGAAGCGGAAGGCGCAGAAGGCGACGAAGAGCGTGAGCAGCGACGGCCCCTCGAACCACCAGATGGTGAGCAGGTAGCCGGCGACCTCGTCGAGCACGAAGAACTGCGGGTCCTTACCTTCGGCGTACCCTTCAGCCCACTCGCCGAGCGCGATACCGACGAAGGTCACGATCGCGGCGGCGACGAGGATCCAGAGCTGGAACTGTTCGGTGCCGGAGAGCAGCCACGCGATCGCGACGCCGCCCAGCGTGCCGAAGGTGCCGGGGGCGACCGGCGATGCGCCGAGGAAGCCGCAGGTGGCGAGCGCGTACTTGAGCCGGTTCAAGGCTTGTCCTCGCCGAGCACCTTGGGCGTCTTCATGACGTAGGAGAGGCCGGAACCGATCGTTGCGATGACCGTCACCGCGACGAGCACGTGCGCCAACACCGACCAACCTTCACGCCAGGCTTCGGGCCAGTCGAAGGCGTAGATCCAGAAGACGTTGCCGACGGCCATGCACTGCACGACCATCTTGATCTTGCCGAACCAGTCGGCGGGGAACTGTTTCCCTTCGGCTTCGACGTAGCCGCGGATGCCCGTCACGAGGAACTCGCGCGCCAAGATCGCGACGACGACCCAAGCGGGCATCCACTCGCGTGACCAAGGCATCGTCGCAAGGAAGATCATCGTGCCGAGCACGAGCACCTTGTCGACGAAGGGGTCGGCGATGCGACCGAAGGCCGAGACGTGTCCGTCGCGGCGGGCGAGCCAACCGTCGAGGAAGTCCGTTGCAGCGACGACGACGAACAGCCAGAAGCAGATCGACGCGAAGACCGTCGTCATCTCTTCCGACGTGCGGTCGCCCCACACGGCGAAGATCGTGAACAGCACGAGCGCGCCGACGAAGCGGCTCGCCGTGATGCGGTTGGGCCAGTGTTCGAAGATGTTCACGCGGGCTTGCTCTCGACGGGCGTGCAGACCAGGTCCAGCTCTTCGCCGACTCCGTCGACGCGCACGCGCAGGAACTCACCGGGCTGCGCGTCGCTGTTCATGACGAGCGCGTAGAGGTCGACTTCCGGAGCATCCATCGTTCCGCGCGCGACCAGGTACTCGCGACCGCGCGCCGGTTCGTCGACCAAGACAGTGATCTCGGTGCCGACCAGCGCTTCTTGCTTCGCCAGCAGCATCTCGTCGCGAGCCTGCAGCACCGCTGTGTGACGCGCTTCGGCTTCGGCGGGGGGTACTTGTCCGGGCAGGTCGAAGGCCGGCGTGCCGGGTTCCGGCGAATAGGAGAAGGCGCCGACGCGCGACAGCTCGAACTCGCGGATCAAGTCGACGACTTCGGCGGCGTCGGCTTCGGTCTCGCCGGGGAAGCCCATCAGGAAGGTCGTGCGGATGGTGACGTCCGGCACTTCGTTGCGCAGGCGGCGCAGCACCTTGCGCACTTGTTCACCGGAACCGGCGCGGCCCATCGCGCGCAGCACGGGCGTCGCGGCGTGTTGCACCGGGATGTCGATGTACGGCAACACCTTGGAGTGTTCGCGCATCAGGCGCGCCGCATCCCAAGGGAAGCGATTCGGGTAGGCGTACATCAAACGAATCCACTCGATGCCCTCGACTTCGCCGAGCGCTTCGAGCAGCTCCGGCAGTTCCTTGCCGATGTCGCGACCCCACCACGTCGAGTCTTCCGCGACGAGGATCAGTTCGCGCGTGCCTTCGGCGGCGAGCTCGCGCGCTTCGTTCACCAAGTTTCCGATCGGCTTCGAGCGGTGCAGGCCACGGATCGACGGGATCGTACAGAAGGTGCACTTGTGGTCGCAGCCGTGCGAAATGCGCAGGTAACTGTACGAGCCGGGCGTCGCGCGCAGGCGGCCGCCTTCGACGAGCGCCGCGGAACGTTCCGCGGGTCCTTCGAGGTAGCGCGGCACGCTGCGGCCGTCGGCGAGATCACGCACGCGTCGCGCGAGATCCGAGTAGTCGGAGATCTCGGCGAAGAAGTCGACCTGCGGGAAGCGTTCCTGGAGCTTGCGCCGGTAGCGCTGCACCAAGCAACCCGCGACGACGACGCCTTGGATCTCGCCGCGCGCCTTGCGCTCGAGCAAATCCTTGATCGCGTTCTCCGACTCGACCTGGGCCGGTCCGATGAAGCTGCACGTATTCACCACGACGGTGTGTGCGCCTGAAGGATCGTTCGTCACGACGAGCCCTTGCTCGCCCATGCGTCCGAGGATCAGCTCGGAGTCGATCAGGTTCCGCGCGCAACCGAGGTGGACGAGGGAGACAAAGGTCGGGTCGCTCACGGATATCGGGGTCAGAAGCAGCGCGCCACGGAGTCTTCAAAGTCGGAGAGTGCGGGGCGCGCGCAGGCTCAGGATTGACCGGTCATTTCCAGCCACTCCTCGGAGCTCATCAGTATATCGCGGGGAGCCCCATCGACGAACGGACCGATCAGTCCGAGCTGCTGAAGCTCGTCGAGAATCACGCAGGATTGGTCGAAGTCGAGCGCGAAGCGCTTCTGGAGCATCGAGACGGCGACGCGCTGTTCGGTCACCAACAGGTTGCCGGCGTCGGTGAGCAGCTGGGCCGAGATCTTGCGGGCGCCGTCGCCCACCGCGACCTGGGGAGCCAGGACGACTTCGGGCTCGGAATCGCCTGAGTCGGCGACCGCCACGGGCTCGGCCGCTTGCGGAGCGGCCGGCTCGTCGAAGAGGTCCATCTGGACTTCGGCGGCGGCAGCGGCTTCCGCAGCTTCCGCGGCCGCAGCGGCGGCGGGTTCGAGGACCGTCTCGGGCTCGTCGGCCTCGAGTTCCTCTTCCGCTTCCTCGTACCCCTCTTCTTCGTCCTCTTCAGAGTCGTCCGCGGCGAGGGTCTCCTCGAGTTCTTCCTCGGGCTCCTCCTCTTCCTCGTACTCCTCTTCTTCGTCTTCGTCGGAGTCGTCCGCAGCGAGGGTCTCTTCGAGTTCCTCTTCTTCCTCGTACTCCTCTTCCTCGTCGTCCTCGTCTTCGTCGGAGTCGTCAGCCGCGAGGGTCTCCTCGAGCTCCTCTTCGTCCTCGTACTCCTCTTCCTCGTCTTCGTCCTCTTCGGAGTCGTCAGCCGCGAGGGTCTCTTCGAGTTCCTCTTCTTCTTCGTACTCCTCTTCCTCGTCGTCCTCGTCTTCGTCGGAATCGTCCGCAGCGAGGGTCTCTTCGAGCTCTTCGTCCTCTTCGAGCTCCTCTTCGTCCTCGTCCTCTTCCTCATCGAGGTCGGCCGCGGCGTAGGAATCTTCGAGTTCCTCTTCGTCCGGGTCCTCGAGCAGCTCGTCCTCTTCGAGGTCTTCGTCTTCGACCTGCTCCAGCGCGTCGCTGACTTCGATCGGAACCGCTTCGGCGACGAGGTCTTCGTCGTTGTCGACTTCCCAGCTGGGGCGCGGCGGCTGATAAGCGGCGGTCAGCTTGATCGGGCCGGCGTCGACTTCCTCGGTCGGCTCGACGTCTTCAGCGACCTCGACCGCGGCTTCTACAGCGTGAACTTCGGGCTCGAAGCGGTGCTCGGCGAAGGGGTCGGCGGCGTCGCCGGCCGTCTCGAGAGGACGCACTTCACCGAGTTCGTCACCCTCGAACTCCTCTTCGACCAACTCGTCTGCGTCAGCGACTCCGGCTGCAGCCAGATCGTCGTCAACGGACTCGTCGGCCGGCTCGTCACGCTGGGGAGTCCAGCGGTTGACGGACGCAGCGTAAGGCAGATCCGCGTGGTCGGAGGAAGCGTCATGGGGCGCATCGGTGAGCAGGACCGGTTCGTCCGACTCGAGAGGGAGCGTGCCGGCGGGCAACGCGCCCTTCAGCCGGACGTCTTCGGGGTAGGGGTTGGACAGTTCCGGCGCGGACTGCCCGGCGGACATCACGGGGGCGAGGGCCTCCGCTTCCGCCACGCTGACGCCGGCATCGTGCGCATCCGAATCGGCCGCGCTGCGCGGGGCGGATTTCAAGAACGACGAGAGGTCGATGCGTTCGCGGAACCAGAAGAACCAGACCGGCGCGAGCAGGAAGAGCAGGCCGAAGAGGGCACCGCCCGGCTTGGTCACGATCGACGACGCCGTGCCGCCGAGCAGCGCGCCGAAGCGTCCTCCCGCGTCTTCCGACAGCGCTCCGAGCAGCACCGCGAGTCCGGCGACCGTGCAGAGCGCACCCGCCAAGTGACGCACGACGCCTTCGTAGCGGTTCGCGAGGAACATCCACGAACCGACGCCGGCCATCACCAGACCGGCGAGCAGGCCGGGAATGAGACCGAAGTTGCCAATCATCGCGCGTGCGAGCACGGGCAGCACACCGTCGCCGGTGGACACGCCTCCGCCGCGCAAGGTCAACACCGACAGCAGGACCAGAAGTCCACCCCCCGCGGCGAGCGCGAGGGCCAAGGTTGCGTCCACCCAGTCAGACTTCGAAGGCTTCTTACTCATCACCCGTTCCCTGTTCGATCGGTGTTCCGTGCATCTCTTCCCAATCCTCGAGCGTCATCATCAGCTCACGCGACTTGCTGCCGCGGTGTTCGCCGAGGATGCCCTCTTCACTCATCAAGTCGATCAGTCGCGAGGCCCGCGTGTACCCGACGCCCAGCGCGCGCTGGAGCAGGGACGCGGAACCGCGCTTGGTCTTCAGGACCGTACGCACGGCTTGATCCCACACGGGATCCTCCGGGCCGTTGCCGGCCGCCGCGGAGACTTCGCCGGGAGGCGTCGTTCCGGTGGCGGTCTGCACCAGTTCCTGGTTGAAGGTCGGTGCCGAGCTCTCGCAGACGAAGTCGATCACCCGCTGCAGCTCGTCGTCTTCGACCAGCGCGCCTTGCACGCGGTTGATCGTCGATGAGCCGGGCGGGGTGAACAACATGTCGCCGTTGCCGAGCAGCTTCTCCGCGCCCATCGAGTCGAGAATCACGCGGCTGTCGATCTTCGAGGCCACCTGAAACGCGATGCGCGTCGGCAGGTTGCCTTTCAAGACGCCGGTGATGACATCAGTCGAGGGGCGCTGCGTCGCGACAATCACGTGGATACCGACGGCTCGCGACTTCTGCGCGAGGCGCGTGATCGCTTGTTCGGCTTCCTTCTTCGAGACCATCATCAAGTCCGCCATCTCGTCGATGACGATCACGATGTAGGGCAGGTGACGCGGCGTGCGATCTTCGTTGAAGTTGTCGCCGAGTCGTTCGCGCAGCGCTTCTTCGCCGAGCTTGTTGTAGCCCTTGATGTTGCGGACGCCGGCGTCCTTCATCAGCTCGTAGCGGCCTTCCATCTTCTCGCAGGCCCAGTTCAGCACTTGCGTGGCGTGACGCGCGTCGGTCACGACTGGGCACATCATGTGCGGGACCTTCGAGAACATCTGGAGCTCGACCATCTTCGGGTCGACCAGGATCCACTGGCAGTCGTGCGGCGAGCGCGTCAACAAGATGCTGGCGAGCACCGAGTTGATGCAGACCGACTTACCCGAACCGGTCTGACCGGCGACGAGCAAGTGCGGCATCTTCGCGAGGTCCTCGACCACCGGCGTGCCTTCGGCGTCCATGCCGAGGAACAGCGGCAGCGCCATGAACTTCTTGTCGTAGGCGTTCTTGTGAATCAGCTCGCGCAGGCGAACGATGCGCCGTGACTTGTTCGGCACTTCGACGCCGACGGTCGAGCGACCGGGGATCGGCGCGATGATCCGCACGCTGCGCGCTTGGAGCGCCGCGGCGATCTCTTGGCTGAGCGCCGTGACCTTGTTCATGCGCGTGCCTTCGGCGACCTTCAGCTCGAACATCGTCACGGCCGGTCCGACCAGAGCCGAGTGAACCGCCGCCTCGACGCGGAAGGACTTGAGCGCGTTCTCGAGCTTGACCGCCTGCTTCTGCAAGTGCTCGTTGTCGACGCCCTCGGCGTTCTCCGGGTTGTTCAGCAGATCGAGGCTCGGGAAGGTCCACGGTCCGGCGGGCGGCGTGGGGCTCTCGAAGGAGAGCGCCTTCGACGCGACGGAAGTCACTTCCTTCTTCTTGGGCTTCGGCTTCGGCTTCGGCTTCGCGGGAGTGATCTCGGCGACAGCCTCTTCTTCAGGCTCGTCCTCGTACTCGTACTCCCACTCTTCCTCTTCCTCGTCCTCTTCGTACTCCCACTCTTCTTGGTCCTCAGGATCTTCGAGCTCGGCGGCGTCGGCGTCGTCTTCGTACTCCCACTCCTCCTCGTCGCCGCCTGCTTCCTCGTCCTCGTACTCCCACTCCTCCTCTTCGCCCTCGTCTTCATCGACGCGAACGGCGGTCTCCTTGGGAGCCGCGACTTTCTTCTTGGGCTTGGCTTTCGCCTTCGCGGCGGCCTTCTTCGTGGGCTTTGCCTTGGTCTTCGCCTTGGTCGCCTGAGGTTCAGCTTCAAGGTCGGCGCCGCGCAAGAAATCCCAGAGCCCGACGAAGAGTGCGCCGAGCCAGGTACCAATGTTCGACAGCAAGCTGTCTTCCGAGTCCTCGCGTCGCTCTTCGCGCCAGTCGCGGAAGGCGGCGAGCGCGGGATAGAACGCCATCTCGGTCGCGAGCATGAACGAGATCACCGCAGTGACCGAGAGCAGCAGCCAGAGTCCGGCGCGACCGAACTGTTCGACGAGCACGGGTTCGAGACGGAACGCGAGCCAGCCTCCCGGACCGTACGGCAGGCGCGAGCCGTCGCCGCCGATCTCGCTGCGCGCGACGCGCACCCATTCGCCGTCGAACTCCTGCAGCTCCAACCCGAGCCCGAGCTGTAACAGGAAACCGACCGAGAACACGAAGCACGCCGCACCGAACAGGCGCAACGCCGGCCACGCGACGGCCTTGCGCGTCATGATCACGATGCCCCAGGCGATGCCCAGCACGACCGCCAGGTAGCTGGCCCAGCCAAAGCCCTTCACCGCGCCGCCGGCGAAGTAGTACCCGAGGCGTCCCCCCAGGTTCTCGCTCGACGCAAGGGGATCCTCCGGCGGATCGAAGTAGGTCACCAGCGAGAGGAACAGCCACAGGGAGACCCCGATGAACAGGAGTCCCTTGATCTCCTGGAAGCGGTCCGAGGTCTCTTCTTCGACGTCACCGCCGAAGAGGAATCCGCGCACCATACCCCTGTAGCGCTCCAGGAGGCCTGCTTGCTTAGTCCCGCGCTTGGACGACTTCTTGCGCCCGGCCTTTCCGGCCATGCGTGTGTTCCCCTCGATTCGGTCGCAGCGCGACCTGTCCGCGTTCCTTCGAGGAGCCGCTACGCGGCCGCTCGTTTCACTGCGCGGGGGCGGGGTGAGTCAGCTCGACCAGCGTCGCGGCGATCTCATCCTTCGAACGCGCAGCGATGCGTCGTTCGGAGCCGTCGCGACCGAGGACGGTCACGCTGGCGGATTCGGAGTTGAGAGCCGAGGCGTCGTTGAGGACCACGTAGTCCGCACCCTTGCGTTTCATTTTCGCGCGCGCGCGGCGCAGGCCATCCCCGGTCTCCAGCGCGAAGCCGATCACGAGGCGGTCACCCTTGTCACGCGCGACAGTGGCCAAGATATCGGGGTTCTTGACCAACTCCAAGGAAGCAGAGTCGCTGCCATCGTCTTTCTTGCGCCACTTTCCGGCGAGTTTCCGTGCCGGACGCCAGTCCCCCACCGCCGCGCTCATGATCAGCACGTCCGCGCGCTCGAAGGCCGTCTTGACGGCGGCGAGCATGTCGCGCGCGGAGACCACGTCGACGCGTTCCACTCCGGACGGCGTCTCGAGGTGCACGGGCCCCGCGATCAGGGTCACCTGATCACCGCGAGCGGCAGCGGCACGGGCGATGGCGAAGCCCATGCGGCCGGAAGACTCGTTGGAGAGAAAACGAACCGGATCGACGTGTTCGCGGGTCGGACCCGCCGTGACGACGACGCGACGGCCGCGAGGGACGCCGCTCATGCGCCCAGGGCGCCTTCGACCCGGCGCTGGATTTCGGCGGGCTCGGCGAGGCGTCCGCGGCCGGCGTCTCCGCAGGCGTGGTGGCCTTCGCCGGCTTCGATCAGCTGCCAGCCATCCTCGACTAAACGGGCGAGATTGCGCTGCACGACGGGCTGCGCGAGCATCGCGGGGTTCATCGCCGGAGCGATCAGGCGCGGGCGATCCGCCGGGACCGCCAGCGCGGTCGTCGTGACCAAGTCGTTTGCCAAGCCGTTCGCGAGGCGGCCGATCAGGTTCGCGCCGGCCGGGGCGATGACGAGCAGTTCGGCCCAGCGACCCAGCTCGATGTGATCCATCGACGAGCGACGCGTCGCGTCGAACTCGTCCGTGTAAGCCGGTTCGCCGCTGACCGCTTCGAAGAGCTGCGCGCTGACGAGCTGCGACGCGCGGGCCGTCAAGACTGCGCGCACCGCGTGACCGGCTTGCGTCAGCTTCGACGCGAGATCGCAGGCCTTGTAGAGCGAGACCGAGGCGGAGACTCCGAGGACGATGTGGCTCACGACTTGGCTCCTTCTTCGAGACCGATCAGGCTGCGCACTTCCGAGAGTGCGCGTTCCACGTCGTCGTTGATGATCACGTGGTCGTACTTCACTCGCTCACGGAGCTCGTCTTCCGCCTTGGCGAGGCGGCGTTCGATGACTTCGGTGCTGTCCGTTCCGCGGCCGACGAGGCGCTTGCGCAGCGTCTCGGCGTCCGGCGGTGCGATGAACAGGAACAAGCCGGGGATCTGCTGCGCCTTGATCTGGTTCGCGCCCTGCACGTCGATCTCGAGCAGATAGATGCGGCCGGCTTCGATCGCGCGCTCCATCGGCGCGCGCAGCGTGCCGTACAGGTTGCCGTGCACCTCGGCTTGTTCGATGAACTCGCCGGCGGCCATCTTCGCGCGGAACTCGGGCGGAGTCAGGAAGTGGTAGTCGCGACCATCGACCTCGCCGGCGCGCGGTGCGCGCGTCGTGGCGGAGACCGAGAACTCGACGCGCGGATCTTGGATCAAGCGCCGGCAGATCGTGCTCTTCCCCGCGCCCGAGGGGCCGGAGATCAGAACCATCTTTCCTTCGAGGCGATCGGTCACGCGGTCACTCCACGTTCTGGACCTGCTCGCGAACCCGCTCGATGTTGGTCTTCAAGTCGACCACGACGTGCGCGACTTCGACGTCGCCGGCCTTCGAGCCGATGGTGTTCGCTTCGCGGTAGAGTTCCTGCACCAGGAAGTCGAGCTGACGACCGATCGAGCCGCCCTTGGCGAGCGCGTCATCGAGTGCATCGAGGTGCGCTTCGAGCCGCGAGAGTTCCTCGGAAACGTCCGTCTTGTCGGCGATCAACGCCATCTCGCGCGAGAGGTCGGTCTCGGCCAGGTTCAGACCACCGGCGAGTTCTTCGACGCGCGCGCGCAGTCCGTCTTGGTGGGCTTTGACGAGCTTCGGCATGCGACCGCGGATCTGCTTGCGCAGACGCGCGATGACCTTGGTGTGCTTGCGCAGGTCTCTCTCCATGCGCGCGCCTTCGGCTTCGCGCATCTCGAGCAGACCGGCGAGCGCCGTTTCGGTCGCCTTGACGATCAGCTTCAAGTCGCGCTCGCGGCTGCCGGAGTCGGCGCGTTGCGAGATGACTCCGGGGAGCTCGATCAGCTGCGAGAGTCCGACGTCGTCGGTCAGCGCGAGCTCCTTGGCGGCCTTGGTCAGCAGCTTGCGGTAGCGCTTCGCGACTTCGAGGTCGAGGTCGACGGCGCTGGGCGAAGCGCTGCGCGTCAGGTTGACGTTCAAGTTCACCGCGCCGCGCGCGAGCTTCTTGCGCAGCATGGCTTCGAGCTTCGGTTCGAGTTCGCCGAGCTCGGCCGGTACGCGTTGGCGCACCTGTAGGAAGCGATGGTTGACGGCGCGGATTTCGACGCGGATCGAGACGCCTTCGGCTTCGACTTCAGCGAAACCGAAACCCGTCATCGAGCGGATCAACGCGTGCCCCCGGAGGCATCTCCGGATCCCACCGCTTGTGTGCGGCTGCCGGGCTTGATCGCCGCGGAACCGCCGGCGCACAGCGGGCAGTCCGCCGGGTCCCATGTCTGCACTTCCGCTTCGGCGAGGCAGAAGAGCGGCAGGCCGAACTCCTCGAAGGGGTTGCCGCCCGAGCGATTCAAGATCGAACCGACCGCGACGACGTCGGCGCCGAGTTGCTTCAGCACGCGCAGCACTTCCTTCGCGGAACCGCCGGTCGTGAGCACATCTTCGACGACGAGCAGCTTCGTGCCGGGTTCGATCGTGAATCCGCGGCGCAACACCATCTCGCCGTCCTTGCGCTCGGTGAAGATGCCGTCGACGCCGAGCGCGCGAGCCATCTCGTGCGCCCAAGTCACCGCGCCGAGCGCAGGACCGACGACCAGGTCGACCTTCGGAATGCGCGGCGCGAGTCCTTGTGCGAGCTGTTCAGCTCGACGCGGATTCTGCAGCAGCAGCGCGCACTGGAAGTAGCGGTCCGAGTGCAGACCCGACGAGAGCTCGAAGTGACCTTCGAGCATCGCGCCGGACGCGCGGAAGAGTTCGAAGACTTCTGCGGCGTCCATCGCGAACCTCAGCTACCGGAGCCGGTGTCGATCGGATCCGTGTTCTCGATCGTCGTGCCGTCGAGCAGGCTGGCGCCGCTCTGTTCCCGGTTCATCAGGTGGATGCCGACACCGCTGGCGATCCAGATGAAGGCCACGATGCCGGTGAAGCTCTGGATGCCGCGCGCCTTGACGCCGAAAGCCTGCTTGCCGGCCGTGCCGAGCGCGTCGGTGAATCCGCCGCCCTGGCCTTCTTGGAGCAGGATGATCGTGACCAGCACGATGGCCGAGAGCACGAAGACGATGTAGAGGAGAGTGATCGCAAGACTCATTGGAGTCACCTGTCGAATTCTAGGATCGGAATGAAGTTGTCGGGCGTGAGGGCCGCGCCCCCCACGAGTGCGCCGTCCACGTCGGGAACGGCCATCAGTTCGCGCACGTTGCTCGGCTTGACCGAACCGCCGTACTGGATGCGCACGCCGGCCGCGATCGACTCGGAGTGCAGTCCGGTCAAGAGGCCGCGCAGATACGCGTGCACTTGGCCGGCTTGTTCGGGAGTGGCGACCTTGCCGGTGCCGATCGCCCAGACGGGTTCGTAAGCGATCGTGACGTGTTCCATCGACGCGCCGTCGACGCCGGCGAGGCCGCCTTGCAGCTGTTCGCGCACGACGGTCTCGGTGCGTCCGCTCTCGCGTTCTTCGAGCGACTCGCCGACGCACAAGATCACGTCGAGGCCGGTGTCGAGCGCGCGGTGCACCTTGCGGTTGACCAGCTCGTTGCCTTCGCCGTAGACCGCGCGCCTCTCGGAGTGGCCGAGCACGACCAGGTCGCAGCCGATGTCTTTCAACATCGCGGCGCTGACTTCACCGGTGAAGGCTCCGGACTCTTCGTCACAGCAGTTCTGCGCGCCGACCTTGATCGGCGAGCCGTCGAGGGCGCGCACGATTTCCGCGAGGTAGACGAAGGGCGGGCAGACGGCGGCGTCGGCGTCCGTGCGGTTGCCGAAGCTCTCGCGCAACGCGCCGACCAGTTCGAGGGCGGAGCGCCGAACGAGATTCATCTTCCAGTTGCCGGCGAGGTAGGGAGTTCTCACGTTCTCGTTCTTTCGCTGTCTCTCGGTGTCAGGCGCTGGCGCGCTCGAGGTCTTGGGTCGCGAAGCAGCGCCCGTCGAACTCGAGCAAGGCGGCCATGTCGGATGCGACGTGCCTGAGCTCGTCGACGGAGATCGCTTGCGCGCCGTCGGAGTGTGATTCGGCAGGTCGCGGGTGGACTTCGACGATCAAGCCGTCGGCGCCGGCGACGATACCGGCGCGCGCCAAGGGGCGCACCAGATCCGCGCGTCCGGCGGCGTGTGAGGGGTCGACGACGACCGGCAGATGCGTGGCGCGCTTCAAGTGCGCGACGGCGCCGACGTCGAGCAAATTGCGCGTGACTCCCGAGTCGAAGCTGCGCACGCCGCGTTCGCAGAGCACGATGTTCTCGTTGCCGGTCGACAGCAGGTATTCCGCGGCGAGCAGGAACTCGCGCACCGTCGCGCCGAAGCCGCGCTTGAGCAGCACGGGCTTGCCGGCCTTGCCGACTTCGAGCAGCAGGGGCGAGCACGCCATCGAACGCGCGCCGATCTGCAGCATGTCGGCAACTTCGCAGGTCGCTTCGACTTCGCGCGGGTCCATCACTTCGGTGACGACGCCGATGCCGACTTCAGCGCGCACGGCTCTGAGCATCTCGAGCCCGGCGCGGCCGAGCCCTTGGAAGGAGTAGGGCGAGGTGCGCGGCTTGTACGCACCGCCGCGCAACAGCGTCGCGCCTTCGTCGCGCACGCGCTTCGCGATCTCGATCACGCGTTCGGTGTCTTCCACCGCGCACGGACCGGCGATCAAGCTGGCGACACCGCCGCCGAAGACCGCGGAACCGACGCGCACGACATGGTCAGTCTGACCGGGCGCGCGTTCGTGTCGTTCGCGCGCGTCACCCGGATCGAGCACGGCCGCGACGCCGACGAGGTCCTCGAAGCGCGAGCGGTGCTCGGGCTTGCCCGGCGTGCCGTCGAGCGCGAGCAGCTGTCGACCATCGTCGAGGAAGCTGCACTCATAGCCGAAACGCCGCGCTTCGGCGAGCACGGCGTCGAGCTGACGCTGGGGCAGACCCATCTTGAGGCGCAGGAGCATGCGGCGGACGGTGTCGGTGGTCGGAGGGTGGGGAGGAGCCGGCGTGAGGGCGTTCGACGTCGAAGCTGACGGTGAAGAGCATGGCAAATCGAGCCCTTGGGGGCCGTTTGCGAACGCGGCAGTATAGGCTCGCCCCCAGATCCCATCCATTCGATTCCCCATGGAAGACGTCCTCCAAGCGCTGTTGCGCCTCCTGCCCCTCGACCAGCTTCCGCGCACCGGATGGCTGCTGCACGGCGTCCCGGATCCCGAGTCGATCGCGGGGCACACCCTCGGCGCGGCCTTCTGCGCCCTGGCCTTGGCGCCGCGCGTCGAGCCGCCGCTCGACGTCGACCGCGTCGTCGCGCTCTGCGTGGTGCACGACGCGCCCGAGGCGGAGAGCGGAGATCTGCCGCGCTCGGCCTCGCGGGCCCTGCCCGAGGGAGCCAAGGCACGTATGGAAGGGTCGCTCGCCGACGGCCTGCTGAGCCCCCTGACGCCCACGGCGCGGGCACGCTTCACGGAGTACTCGGGCGCTGAAACCCGCGAAGCACGCCTCGCGCGCCTCTGCGACAAGCTCCAGCTCGGAATTCGGCTCCTGGGCTATCAGAGGGCCGGTCAGCGGGGCCTGGCCGAGTTCGCGGATGGGCTGAGAAGCCTGGATTGCGGAGAGTTTCCGCCCGCCGAGGAGCTTCGACTCGCCCTCCTCGAGCGACTCCGCTCGCCCACCTGAGAGTGTGGATTCCGAAGCTGGGACTTGTATGGCCTGGAACGGTTCGGAAGGATCTGCGGCCATCTCGAGCCTGCGCCCGCCCCTTCGGCTGCGCGCGGGCCTCACTGCAGAAGAGAGAGAACATGAAGAAATCCATCCTCGGCGGCCTGCTCGTCGCCTTCGCACTGAGCTTCACCACCAGCTGTGCCTCAGGGCCCAACCGTGTCAGCTACACCTGGGACACCTGGCGCGATACGAAGTACTCGGAGAACGCATGGCTCCACGGCGCCCTGCTTCAGGACATCATCCCCGTCTACTCCTTGGTCACCGTGGTCGCCGGCATCGGCGACTGGCTGATCTTCAACCCCGTTCAGTTCTGGGGCACCGACGCCTGGGACAACAACGGCACCGTCTTCGTCAAGAAGAACGTTGAAGGCGCCGAGCGCACCGTCAGCGACATCAGCTTCGACAACGGCAAGCACGAGTAATCCACTCGCTTGCCGTGCGGCGCGCTACATGTGTCGCCGCTCGATCTGGAACGGCTCTCGCGCTTGCGCGGGGGCCGTTCTTCGTTGCGTAGAGCCGGAGATCTTGGTCGCAAGCCCCGCTCGACCGGATCGCGCTCCACACGCGATCCGAACTGGGACCTGAACGAACGGACGCCCGTGCGAGCGCGGACCGGTCGACAGCGACTTGGGTCCGTTTCCGACTGCTCTGATCGGAAGCGGGCCCTCTTTTCTGCTCCCTCGGGTCGTGCGAGGCCTGGCGGAAGAGCGCGCACCCGAATCGAGCCGCGGACCGCGAACCGCAGCGGGCGCCGCGGTACAACTTCCGACGTGAAGCTGATCCTGCGGATCCTCCCCCTGCTCGCGCTGCTGACGCTGATCACGGCGCTGGCCACGCGAAGCTCGCACCCCTTCGCGTGGGCTGCGACGCCCGTCGAAGTCGGCGAGCCGTCGAGCTTGCCGCCGTTGCTCGACGCGCTGGACACCGTCGAGCTCGCCGGGCTCGTGCGCGGACCGTCGGGTCAGCCGCTCGCCGAGGCCGTCGTGTTGCTCGACGCGCGTGAACCGCGCTGGGCGTACACCGACTCGGGCGGCCGGTTCCGCATCGACCGCGTGCCGCTGGGACCGCAACGCGTCTCGGTCTGGGCCCGCAAGCACGAGTCGCAGGAGTTCGAGGTGTTCGCGCCCGCCGGCGATCTCGATCTGACGCTCGACACCAGCCTGACCGAGCTGCCGCAGTTTCCGACGCTCGAGACCCAGGAACTGAGCGGAGAAATCGTGCCTTCGATCGTCGGACGCGGACTCGCCGGCTTCGAGATCCTGCTGCTGCCCGCCAAGCCCGTCTCGCGCTTCGGCGAACCCGTTCCGCGTCGCACGACGGTCGGCGCCGACCGCTCGTTTCGCTTCACCGACCTGATCCTCGGCGAGTACCGCGTCGTCGTCCTGCCGCCGTGGTCGAGCGGAGGTGACTGGCCGAACCTCTGCGCGCCGCAGAGTCGTCGTCTGGTGCACACGCGAGCTTCCAGTCTAGGCGGCCTGCGCGTCGAACTCTCCGGCGGAGAGATCCGCGGCACGATCACCGATCCGAAGGGTCGCTTCCTCGAAGGCGCGATGTGCCTCTTGTCGGTCGACGCCTTGCCCGAGCGCGTCTGGCCCGCCGTCGAGACCGCCGCCGACGGCAGCTTCTTGATCAGCGACTTGCCGCCCGAGATCTACCGGCTCGAAGTGCGGGCCGGATCGGGCGCGCTCTCGATCGCCGTCGAGGTTCCGCCCGGCGCCACGGTCGAGGCCGAGCTGCCGCCGATCGATCCGGGTATCCGCTGAACCGCTCGGCCGGTCGCGCTCTCGGACTTCCTGCCTTCGAACGGCCCGAAGTAGCCCGCGCGGGCAGCTCAAGCGCTATTCTGGCCGGGATGCAGCGCATCTATCTGGACAACGCGGCCAGCACCCCGCTCTCGGCGTCGGTGCGGGAAGCCATGGACCCCTACCTCGGGGGCTCCTTCGGGAATCCGTCCGCCGCTCACCGACTGGGCGTCGAAGCGGCGCAAGCGATCGACCGCGCGCGTGAACTCGTCGCGCGTGCGACCGGCTCGAGGGCACAAGAAGTCGTCTTCACGTCCGGCGGGACGGAAGCGAACAACTTGGCCGTGATCGGCGGGTGCCGCGCGCGCAAGGAATCCGGTCGCCACCTGATCGTCGGACCGACGGAACATGCTTCGGTGCGCAACGCGGCGCTCGCGCTGGTCGATGAAGGCTTCGAAGTCGACTTCGCGCGCCTCGACGCGGAAGGCGCGCTCGACCTGGAACACCTCGCCGACACGCTGCGCCCCGATACGGTGCTCGTCGCGCAGATGCTCGTCTCGAACGAGTTCGGCTCGGTCTATCCTGTGCGTCAAGTCGCGCGACTCACGCGCGCGCGCTCGCCGCACGCGTTGGTGCACGTCGACGCGGTGCAAGGACTCGGCAAGCGCGAGCTCTCGCTCGGCGAACTCGGTTGCGACACGCTCTCGATCAGTGCGCACAAGGTGCACGGACCGAAAGGCACCGGCGCGTTGGTCGCACGCGACGGCGTGGAACTCGCGCCGTTGATGCACGGCGGTCCGCAGGAACGCGGGCTGCGCGCGGGCACCGAGAACCCTGCGGGCATCGCCGGTTTCGGCCGCGCCGCCGCCGACGCGGAAGACTCGCGTCCGCGCACGATCGAACGCTTCGAGCGCATGCGCGCGCGCTTCGCCGAGTGCCTCGCGAGCTTCGAAGGCGCCAAGCTGCTCGAACCCGGCGCTCCGCGTCAGGACATCATGCCCGGCATCATGACGGCCTTCATTCCCGGTGTACCGGCCTCTGTGCGGCTGCATCACCTGGATCGAGCCGGCGTGCTGGCCAGTGCGGGCGCGGCATGCAACTCGAAGCGCAAGGACGTCAACCCCGCGCTGCTCGCCGCCGGACTCGACGCGGAAGACTCGCGCCGCGTGCTGCGCTTCTCGCTCGCGTCGACGACGACCGAAGAAGATCTCGAACGAGCTCTGCGCGTGATCGAGACCGTCCACCAAGAACTGCAAGCCGTTCAATCGTGACGAACTTCGACGCCTCCGCGCCGGAGATGATCTTGGTTCGCTACGGCGAGCTGGCGCTCAAGGGCAAGAACCGCGGCATGTTCGAGCACGCGCTGATCCGCAACATGCGGGCGGCGTGCGAACCGATCTCGCCGCTACGCATCGAGCAACGCCGCGGGCGTATCACGGTGATCCCCGAGCGCCGCGTCGGCGACGTCGCGCGACGCCTGCAAGACGTCTTCGGCATCAAGACCGTCTCGCCCGCCTGGGGCGCGGAACCGACGCCGGAAGCGATCGCCGGAGTCGGTCGCGCCGTCCTCGCCGACGCGCTGCTCGACTTCCCGCCGGGACACCAGGTCAGTTTCCGCGTGCGCTCCCGGCGCAGCGAGAAGCGCTTCCGCATGACGTCCGTCGAGCTCGACCAGTTCGTCGCACCACTCGTGCTCGAAGACGTGGCAAACGTCAAGGTCGACCTGAAACACCCCGAGTTGACCCTCGGCATCGAAGTCCGCACCGAACGCGCGTACATCTTCGTGCGTCGCCTGCCGGGACCCGGCGGCTTGCCCGGTGGATCGCTGGGGCGCGTCCTGTGCCTCCTGTCGGGCGGCATCGACTCGCCGGTCGCGGCTTGGATGGCGATGAAGCGCGGCTGCCACGTCGATTTCGTGACCTTCCACTCTTATCCGTACATCGGCGAAGCGTCGAAGCAGAAGGTCGTCAACCTGGTGCGCACGCTCTCGCGCTATCAGTCGCAGAACCGCCTGTACGTGCTGCCGTTCACCGAGATCCAGGAGGCGATCCGCGACAACGCGCCCTCGCCGTACCGCACCGTGCTGTACCGGCGCATGATGCAGCGTCTCGCCAGCAAGCTGGCCTGGCGCGATCGCACCAAAGCGCTCGTCACCGGCGAGAGCCTCGGACAAGTCGCCAGCCAGACGCTCGAGAACATGACCTGCATCGGTGCCGCCGCCGACCTGCCGGTGATCCGTCCGCTGGCGTGCTTCGACAAGGAAGAGGCGATCGAGATCGCGCGCCGCATCGGCACTTTCGACCTGTCGACGCTGCCCGAACCGGACTGCTGCACGGTCTTCATGCCGCCCAAGGCGGTCATCAAGGGCCGGCTCGATGTCTGCGAGAAAGCCGAAGCGGACCTCGACGTCGCGGGACTCGTCGAACGCTCTCTCGCCGGAGTCGAGGTGATCGACGTCCCCGGCTGCTAGCATCGCGCCAGATGAACCGCAGCATCGCCCTCTTCGTGGCCCTCGCCGTGCTGGTCGCGCACGCTTTCGCGATCCACAGCGACGCGTCCGGCGACCTGGCCGCGCCGGGAGAACTCGCCTACGCGGCCTTCCGCGTGGCGCGCAACATCGCCTACGAACACTCGTGGTCGTGGAACTTCGGCGCCGCGTCCGCAGACGCCTACCCGTCGACCCTGTGGGTCTGGTTGTGCGCGGTAAGCGAACGCCTGTACTGGCCGACGCACCTCTTCGCTGCGGCCGTCGGACTCGGCGCAAGCTTGCTGACGATGGTCGTCGCGTCGCGCTTCCACAGCGATCGCATCGCTAGCTTGATCGCGCCGCTGTTGCTCGCGATCTCGGGCGCCTTCGCGGCGTGCGCGGTGAGCGGCACCGAATGGCCGCTGTTCATGCTGTTCGTGCTGACGGCCTTCGCGAGCTTGGAGAAGGACTACCACCGCTTGCTCGCGCTGGCGCTGGTGCTCGCCGGTTGGACGCGACCCGAGGGTTGGCTGTTCGCGGGCGCGCTCTTCGTCATGCAGCTGGTCCGCCGCAAGCGCGAAGGCCGCGGGGCGCTGTGGCCGTTCGCGCTGGTCACGGTCGGCGCGGTCGCGCTCGGGTGGTTGCGGACGTCCCAAGGCGGGTCGTGGATCTCCCCGACGCTGGCTCACATCTTCGAATACGAACCCGAGCGCTGGAGGAACGGCCTCCCCGACCTGCTCAGCTTTGCGGCCGTCAGCGCTTCGCCGCTGCTCGTCTGCTTCGCCGCTTGGTACCTCCTGCGCGGTCGCTTGAGCGACACGGGCCGCCGCGCGCTCGAACTCGCGACGCTCTGGTGCGTGATCGCCGTCGCTGCCGGCGGCGGCCGCGAGTCGTTCCACCGCGCGTTCCTACCGGCGCTGCCCCTCGCATTGATCGCCGCGCAAGAAGGCATGATCTGCGCGCTGAACAGCCCCAAGCGCTGGGTTCGCAGCACGGCGTGGACGGCATTCTTCGGCGCGGTCTTGCTCGCCGGCATCTCGAGCCGCAGCTCGGGCGACCTCGGCCCCGTGCCGCTCGAGGAGTGGCGCGAGACGCTGGGCGAGAAGACGGCCGGCGCCGGTGCGTTCGGCTACGCGGACGACCTCGGGCGCGCGGGCTTGGACGAGGAACTCGGCACATCCACGCTGCTGCGAGCCATCGGCGTCTACCTGCGCGACCAGACCGACCCCCACGCGGTCATCGGCAGTCCGTGGCCCGGTTCGATCGGATACCTCTCGCACCGCGAGGTGTGGGACATGCTCGGTCGTGCGACGGCCACCGCGGAAGGCGCGGAGCTGCGCAGCTGGTTCGGTCGCCCACGCGTCGACCTCGCAGCGGAACTCGCGCGTCGCCCGGACTACCTCGTGCCGCGGTCGAGCCTCGCGCGTCGCGTGCCGAGTCCCGACGAGCTCGCGGAAGAATGGCTGCGCGGGATGGACGAAGATCCGTCGAACTCTGCGCACATCGCTGGGGTGCGGGCCGCGCTGGACGACTACGAGCTGATCACGGTTCCGATCCGCCGCGCGCTGGGCCGCAACGCGCCCAACCGACGCGACCCGGTGCATTTGCTGCGTGCGCGTCGACTCGACCTACAGCCGCAGCTGTCGATCGAACTCGAGGACGGCGAACTGCGCGTGCTGCTGCGCCACGACGGCTCCGAACAACTCGCACACCTGCGCGTCTGGATCGAAGACGCCGCCGGCCACACCCGCGCATTGAACCCGCGCGGCGGCATCGAGAAGCAACTGAACGTCTACGCACGCGTCAACCTGCTGCTCTACCCCACCGAAGAGCGCGAAGTGCGCGCCTTCCAAGCCCAGCTCGGTTCCGTCGCCGGCGACATCGCCCGCGTGCGCGCCGTGCTGATCAACCCGCACGCCAAGAACGACAGCGACTACGACCGAGTGAGCGCCGAGGCGGTCCTCGAGCTGCCTTAGAGTGAAGTACCGTGCCAGGTTCAGTTTTTCGATCTAAGCGGGCTTCCCACGCACTCGGCGTGGGAAGCCCGCTTAGATCGAAAAACTGAACCTGGCACGGTACTTCACTCTAAGGCTACTGGATGCCGAAGCGCTTCAGCTTGCGGTAGAGCGTGCTCTTGCCGACGTTGAGCAGCCGGGCCGCCGCGAGCTTGTCGCCGTCGACGTGCTCGAGCGCGCGCAGCAGTACCTTCATCTCGTAGTGGTCCAAGCTGATCGGATCGTCGTCCGTGATGTCCCAGTCGTGGTGGCGACGCGCGGCTGAGGCGCTGGCGTGCACTTCGGCGGGAGCGCCGATGCGGTGCGTACCGTTGGGCGAGATCTCGCGCGGGGAAGCCGGGATCACTTCGCGGGTCGGCAGATCTTCCGCCAGCTCGCGCAGTCGCGACGGCATCGTCGCCGGCGTGATCGTCCCGTCGGTCGTCAAGCGACACGCTTCGCGCACGACTTCGATCAGCTCGGCCACGTTGGCCGGCCAGTCGTACTGCAGGAAGAGCTGCAGCGCTTCGTCCGTGATCTCGTGCACGCCGTTCGCCGGGCCGTAGCGCGAGACGTAGTGGATCGCGAGCGGCAGCACGTCTTTGGTGCGTTCCGACAGCGGCGGCAACTCGATGCGGCTCTCGGCGAGGAGCGCGAGGAGATCCTTCGAGAACTTGCCTTTCTTGACCTTGGCCGCGAGGTCGACCGAAGTCGATGCGATCAAGTGCACTTCGAGCTGTTCCTTGCGCGACCCGCCTTCGCGGACGACTTGGCCGGTGCGCATGAATTCGAGCAGGCGATCCTGCACCGCCTTCGGCATCCCGCCGATCTCTTCGAGGTAGAGCGTTCCATCGCACGCTTGGTGCAACAGGCCCGGTCGACTGACGGCGGTGTCGCCGCCCGTCTCGCGGGTGTAGCCGAAGAGTTCTTGGGCGAGGCCGGACTCGTCGAAAGCCGAACAACGCACCTGCAGGAACGCGCCGGAGAAGGGACCGTTGTAGTGCAGCGTGCGCGCGAGGCGCAGCTTGCCGACGCCCTTCGAGCCCTCGATCAGGACCGGGCGCGGGTGTTTCGCGAAGTCGAGCACCATGGTGCGCGCGGCTTGCATCGTCGCGCTGTCGCCGACGAGTGCCGAGCGATGGTAGACCTCGTGCGCCGCGTCCAGCAGGGATCCGAGCTGTTGGCGCGGGATGCCGGGTTCGGAGGTGCGCAGCATCTCGGCCGCGATCCGGCGACGACCGACGTCGAGCAGCAAGACGACCTTGAGGCCGCGCGCCGATTCGCCGGGCGTGGTGACGAGCGGAACGACCGAAGCCGTCAGCGAGCGCGCGGTGCGCCCGCCGATCGCGGACAGGTCGAAGCGGAAGCCTTCACGGGATTCCGAGCGCGCATCGCGCACGAACGCCTCGAGGCCGCTGGCCGGGGCCAAGCTGCCGAGGTTCTTGCCCTCGATGCGGTTGCCGAAGAACTCGCAGGCGCCGCGGTCGGCACGACGCACGAAGCCTTCACCGTCGACGAGCATCATGCCGTCGGGGCGACCGGCGGCCAGGTGGCGGATGGCCAAGCCCTGCTCGCCGGCGTCCCGTTGCGACGTCTCGCGATCCTCTTTGCACTGCGCTTGCTCGACGAACGAGCGGTTCTGGCGTTCGAGCACCGAGTTCTGGTCGATCAGGTCGGCGTGCACCGACTTCTGGCGCAGCAACACGCGCACCACGTGATCCAGCACGGGCATCGAGCTCTTCGCGACGTAGGAATCACAGCCCGCGTCGAACGCGCGACTCATCTCGTCGCCGGACGCCGGGTTGTTGTTGTAGATCAAGACCGGAACGATGCCCGTCTCGGGCATCGACTTCAGTCGCCGGCAAACTTCGATCGCATCGATCCCGGAGCCGAGCGGCGCCGTGACCATGATCAAGTCGAGGTTCTCTTTGCGCGCTTCGACGAGGCCAACGGCCCCGGTCTCGGCGAGCAAGACCTCATAGCCCAGGTCTCCCAGCCGACTCTTCACGATGAGTCGGTTGCCTGGATCGTCATCGATGACAAGGATACGGCTCATGCATCTCCTCCCCGAACACGGATCTGCACTGCGACGGAGCAAGAGGAACCAACCGCTTCGCACCCGAATCGCGCAACGCATCCAAAAGTATCGGCGTGGTGCCGCCGTTACCAGGTCAATTCTCACAGATGGGTCGGGGCACTGAGATGGGTCAACCTTCGCAGGACGATCGCGAGCTCGAAGCAGCGCTCGCTGAGCTGCCTGTCGGGCTCGACGCATTTGCGATCACGGCCCGCTTACGCCAGCAGCTCGGTCCGAAGCGCGGACGTATCGCGGCTGAGTTGCACGAGTTGCGAACGCGCGCGCTGAAACGCTTCCCATCCGGACGGTTGCGATTTCTAACGCGCAAGGGCTTGGAACAAGCGACGCCCGAACGTGTGGCAGGCGCTCGCGGTGCCGACTTCATGCGTCGCGCAAGTTGCGGCACGATCCTCGACGCGACCTGCGGACTCGGCGCGGACAGCCTCGGACTCGCGGCCGCCGGTGCACAACTCGTCTCCGCGGATCACGACCCCGAGCTCGCGGCGCGCGCTCGCGCCAACCTCTTGGCCGCCGGTTACGCGGGTCACGTGATCGTCGCCGACGCCGCACACCCGCCGCTCGACGCCGACTGGCTGCTCTGCGATCCCGATCGACGCGTCGATGGACAACGCAGCATGTCGCCCGAAGAGTGGTCGCCGACGCTCAGAGACTGCTTGCGACTCGCGGCGCGCTGTCGCGGCGCGGCGATCAAGCTGCCGCCGGCCTACGACCCCTCGCGACATGCGGAGCTGCACGGACTCGCTCCCGAAGGCTGCTTCGAGTGGACCTCGCTCGACGGCTCGCTGGTCGAAGCCGTCTTGTGGCTCGGCGAACTCGCGGAAGGTCGGCCCCGCGCCGCCGCCCGCATGCTACGCGGCCCGCAGCGAGACGAAGCCATCGGCGGCGAGCGCGAGACGATCGAGCCGCACGCGGGCCCCGCGGCGCACGAAGTCGCCTGGATCGCCGATCCCGACCCGGCCTTGATCCGCGCCGGCCAGCTCGAGCGCGTCGCTCGCCGGGCCGGGCTCCAGCCGCTCGCCCGCGAGCTCGCCTACCTCGGCGGTCCGGCCGCCACGCCCGCTCCCGGACTCGCGTACCATCGCGTGATCGCCAGCGTCCCGCTCGACCGCAAGCAGGTCCGCGCCATGCTCGCCGCCCACGAAATCGGCCCGCTGACCGTCAAGAAGCGCGGGCACTCGGACTCGGCCGAAGCGCTCGCCGCGCGCCACTCGCGCAAGCAGGGCCGCCGCGGCACCTTGATCGTCGCGCGCCTCGACAGCGGCCACCGGGCCTTCTTGGTCGAACGGATGCCGCGGATCGAACCGGCGCCGGCGATCGAAACGGCGTCGCTCGACGAACCGGCCCCACGCGGTGAGGTGGTGGGCGATGAGGGATTCGAACCCCCGACCTCCTCCTTGTAAGGGAGGCACTCTAGCCACTGAGTTAATCGCCCGCGATGAGGATCAGGCCGCTCACAATATCCTAAGCTCGCGCCCCTGGCGAACCGCTTCCCCCAGTCCTGCCAGGCCTTTACGTTCCCCCTCAGGCTCGCGAACAAACTCCACCGAACCCCATGCGTATTGCTGTCGTCGGCACCGGGTACGTCGGCCTCGTAGCCGGCACTTGCTTCGCAGAGAGCGGCAACAACGTCGTCTGCATCGATATCGATCAAGAGAAGATCGACAAGCTGAAGGATGGCATCGTCCCGATCTACGAGCCCGGGCTCGAGGAACTGCTGCGCCGCAACGTCCATGACGGGCGTCTCAGCTTCACGACGGACTACGCTTCCGGCATCGACCGCGCACAGGTGGTGTTCATCGCCGTCGGCACGCCCCCCGGCGAAGACGGCAGCGCGGATCTGCGCTACGTGCTCTCGGCCGCCAAGAGCATTGCCGAACACATGACCGAGTACGCGGTCATCGTCGACAAGTCCACCGTGCCGGTCGGCACCGCACGCCAGGTCGCCGAGACCATCGCCGCGCACACCAAGTACGATTTCCACGTCGTCAGCAACCCCGAGTTCCTCAAGGAAGGCGCGGCCATCGACGACTTCCTGAAGCCGGACCGCGTCGTGATCGGTTCGGGCTCGCAACGCGCGGCCGAGATCATGGACGAGCTCTACGCGCCCTTCGTTCGCACCGGCAAGCCGATCATCCACATGGACGTCGAGTCGGCCGAGCTGACCAAGTACGCGGCGAACGCCATGCTCGCCACGCGCATCTCGTTCATGAACGAGATCGCCAACATCTGCTCGCGTGTCGGCGCGAACATCGATCAAGTGCGCAAGGGCATCGGCACCGACGAACGCATCGGGTCGCGCTTCCTGTTCGCCGGCTGCGGCTACGGCGGTTCGTGCTTCCCGAAGGACGTCAAGGCGCTCGGGCGCACGGCTGCAGACCACGGTTACGAATTCCGCATCCTCGACGCGGTCGAAGCCGTCAACGACGCGCAGAAACGCGTGCTCTTCGAGTATGTCACCGATCACTTCGGCAAAGACCTCAGCGGACGCCACTTCGCGCTCTGGGGACTCGCCTTCAAGCCGAACACCGACGACATGCGCGAAGCGCCGGCGATCGTCTTGGTCGACGCGCTGCTCGAAGCGGGCGCCACCGTCACGGCCTGCGACCCGGAAGCGATCGATGAAGCGCGCGAGCACTACATCGGTGACCGCATCCAGTACGAAGAGAACCCGATGAAGGCGCTGACCGACGCCGACGCGCTGATCGTCGTCACCGAGTGGAACGAGTTCCGTCGCCCTGACTTCGAAGCGGTGCGCGACGCGTTGAAGGCGCCCATCATCTTCGACGGCCGCAACATCTACTCGCGGAAGGTGCTCGAGCGACTCGGCTTCACCTACCGCAACATCGGCAGCTGAACTCCGCGTTCAGCACGCGAACCACGCGCCGACGACGAACGGCGGGACGGGCTAGCGCGCCAGGTGCAAGCGGTGCGCCCCACCGCGGATCACCAAGACGTACGCGTCCGGGAACCCTGCCATCCAGCTCGCCAGCCGCGCATTCGGATCTGACGTCGGCTCGAGGTGGATGCTGCGCACGAGGTCCTCAGGCAAGCGGCTCGCCAGCGTGACCTCGCAGTCCGCGAGGTAGTCGGCGAATCGCACGGCCTTGTGCGAGTAGAGCTGGTAGCTCGCGCGATCTGCACGGCGCGCAGCTGCAAGCGGTTGTGCCAAGCGCTCGACGAAGTTCTCGCGCGCCGACGGCGGACCGATGCCCGCGCCGCAGTCGGCGATCCACAACACCCGTGCGCCGGCTGCGCGCACGTCGCGCGACAGCTCGAGCGCGCGCTGCGCCGTGTAGAGGTCATCGTCGTAGGGTGCGCCGCCGGTCTCGACGACGACGATCGACGCCGGTTCCGCAGCGAAGGCCCCCAGTTGATCGCAGGCAACGAACGCACGCGCGCTGACCTCGCGCAGCTCGCCGCCACCGACCCAAGTGAGCGGTCCGCCCCCTCCGATCGTCACCAACGCGTGCGCGGGCCGACCGGCGAGCGTGAGCTCGAGAGCCTCGCAGAAGTCCTCCGCGACCGGATTCGCGCGCCGCGCAGGATCCGGATGCCACGGGTGCCGACCGGCGCAAGCCGCCGGATCGAGCGCGAGGGAGTGGTTCGCGCGCACCGCTTCCACGGACGCGCAGCCCGGCAAGAAGTGCTTTGCCGGGTTCGAGTAGCCGGCGAAGTAGTGGTGCTTCACGTCGGACAACACGATGAAACGATCCGCCGCGTCGAGCGTTGCCGCGAGCTCGACCGGCGTGCCGCGCGATGTCATTCCGTGCGAGCGGCAGACGGCGCTGCGCGCGTCGTGGATCAACACCTCGGCGCGTGGAACGAGTCGACGGACGCGTTCACGCCAAGTCGCCACCCGAGCGAGGTTCGCCGGCGTCTCTGGATCGTGAGTCCCCGTGCAGAGCACGACGCGCAACCGAGCGGCCCCGTCGAGTCCTGCCAGCAGGTCTTCGATCAGCTCAACCGGCGGCTCGGGTCGCGTGCCGTCGACGACCAACAAGTCGACGTGCGATGCTCCCAAGCCGTTGAAGGCCCCCGACGCTTCGAGCTCGCGCGCAGCCGCTTCGATGTCCACCGGCGACGGCGCATCCCCCACGCGCGATGGCTCGCGCAATCGATCCGCGGGGATCTGTAGGCGCAAGCTGTCGCGACCGGACTCGAGCTCGACTTCCACGCGCACAGCGTACGCGCTCGGCGGCGCAGGTCGGAGCCTTCCGTCCGCCACGCAGCGCACCGGACGCCACGGCAAGGGAGTTCGCGGACGCTCCAACAGCTCGAGCGGAACGCACGCAGGCTCGAGTCGCCGTCCCGATCCACTCTTCTTGCGCTCCGCCTCTTCGGCCTCGCGCAGCTTGCGCCGCGCTTCGATCGCGGTCTTCAGGCGCTCGATCGACTTCATGCGCGCGTGCGTGCGTCGCAAGCGCTCGCCGCGGCGCGTCCGTTCGTCGAGTCGTTCGGCCAACAGCTCGCCGCACAAGCCAAGCACTCCCGCCGCGCCCTCCAAGTCACCGCGCCCGATCAAGTGTAGCGCCCACGCATCGAAGGCTTCCAGGCGATCGAAGCAGTCGAAGCCATCGCGCGCAACACGTTCCCAGCTCACGCGGGCCTCTTGTCCGCGACCGAGTCGCGCTTGCAAGCGCGCGCGCCAGAGCAACGCACGGTCGCGGTGTCGCGGCGCAGCGTCTTCGTCCATGGCGACGAGCTCGTACGCGCCGAGCGCATCGACCAAGCGGTGAGCGCGACGGTAGAGGTGACCGAGCTCGAGCCGGCCACGCGCGCGGAACTCAGTGCCGGTTCCGAGCGACGCCGCGTTCTCGAACGCCTCACGCGCTTCATCCACGTGACCGCCGGCGCGCTGGAGTTCGCCCTCGCGGAACGCCGCTTCCGCTCGCACGTGCAACTCACGGGGGAAGTGGTAGTGCACGGCGCGGTAGGCCTCGACGGCACGCTCGCGAGCCGCGGCGCGTGCTTCGCCGCGCGCACCGCGCAGCTCGAGCTTGCGCTTGCCTGCGTACTCCAGCTGAGCGGCGGCATCCGTGCACTTCGGCACGCCGAGCGGCGCCGTCCACGCCGGACAAGCAAGCGCGCAGAGCATCACGATGAGCCGAATCACAGCGCACCTCCCACGCCCCACAGGCGCGCCGTGCGCGAGCGACTCGCCGACAGCTCGACGGCACGCCGCAAGCGTCGTCGCGCGCGGAACAAGCGAGCCTTGCGCTTCGCTCGCGTCTCCGTCGGATCGTGCGCCGCTTGGGTCGCGACATAGGCTCGCGACAACGCGCGACGATCCGGATCGCTCAGGCGCTGCATGCCATAGAAGACGTGCCGCAGCGCTTCCTCACGGCACAGCGACGCTTCGCCGATGGCGTATCGCTCGTCCGCGTGCCGATCATCGCCGGGCGGCGCTTCGCGTCCCTCAAGCTTCGCCAACTCCTCTTCCGTTCCCGCTTCGGCGCGCGGACCGCGACACTCTCGCCGCAAGTAGTCGTGCAGCACGTTCATCGCGATGCGCTGCAGCCACGCGGGCAAGCGCGCGGACTCCAGACCCGTCGGCCGGTAACGCGCCGCGCGCAGCAGCGTGTCGTGGGCGAGATCTTCGGCGACCGAGCGATCGGCACAACGTCGGCGCAAGACGCGGATCAGCATCTGGCGCTGCTCCACGAGCCCGTTCCAGGGCGAGTAGGGTTCGGCATTCATCGGGGACTCCTTCCGGCGACGTTGCGAGCGAGCACGCTGGTCGGTGCCCTTGCGTCGCCGGTGCTGGAGGAGACCCGTCCGCTGCGGTCCTGTCGCGAGCGCGCTTCCGTGGGGAGCCTCGCGCTTCAGCTCATCGATCTGCGATCTGGGGAATGCGTAGCCCCCACGCCGCTCCACGCCGCGCGATTCGGAACTCCGCGCCCCGCGCGCCCCTCGCGTGGCGGTTCACCGCACGAGACGGGCGGCCCGTCCCCGAAGGAACGAGCCGCCCGTCTGCGGTTCGGAGCCGAGTTTCGGCTACTTCTTGAATCCGTTGGCTTCGCGGGCCCAGCGCGAGCCTTCGTAGCGGAACATGATCTTGCGGTAGAGGCGCTGCGCGCGACCCTTCGAGACCTCGTCTTCCGCCTGGTCGAAGATGCGAGCCGCGTAGAACATCGCCTTCGGCACGTACTGCGTCTGGTCTTCGTAGACGACGACCACGCGCATGTAGGCGAGGAGCGCGCCCTTGAGCAGCTCGGCCTGCTCGTCGCCGCTGCTGGACTGGCCGCGCTGCAACAGGCAGTCGCCGAGCCCGGTGTACGCCGCCGCGAGGGTGCTGTGGTCGGCCTTGCCCTTGTCGACGACTTCGCGGAAGACGGCTTCGGCTTCGGAGAACTTCTCTTCTTCGACGAGCGACTCGGCGGAGAAGGTGTTCGCGCGGCTGGCGACCACGGGGAACTCGTTGCCGGCGGAGACGGCGACGCCGCGCAGCTTGTCGCGCTTGGCCGAGCCCTTCAGCTTGTCGTCGTAGACCACGCGGCCGAGTTGCACTTCGAGGACCCACTGACGCGAGAGGCCGGCGGTCTGCACGAGTGACTCGAGCTCGCCGAGCGTCTTGGTCGCGGAGGCGCCGTCGCCCTTGCGGAACTGCGCCTGCGCCTTGGCGAGGTGTGCGCCGGGCGTCTGGCGCGCATCCGGCACGTTGGCGATCAGCTTGTCGGCGGCGGCGATCACGCCGTCGAGGTCGCCGACGCTGCCCTGTAGCTCGATCAGTCGACCGAGCGCGTAAGCGGGCGCCCACGGGAAGCGACGATCGGGACCGCCCTTCGAGAAGTGACCTTCGACGTAGGTCGAAAGGTCGCCGATCGCAGAGAAGACATCGCCTTCGCGCGCGGCATCGTCACCACGGTCGACGAGCGGCGGCTTCGTCTCGTACGCGATGCGCAGCACTTGGTCCGACTTGACGTCCGTGCGCTTGCCGTCGACCTTGTACTCGACGTCCTTGTACGACTCTTTGGTGACTTCCGCGTCTTCGATCGAGCTGCCGTCGACCAAGTAGATCGTATCGGCGAGCGCGGAAGGAGCGGTGAGAACGAGGGCGGCGAGCGCGAGGCTCGAGAGGCTGAGTCGGATCATGGGGCGATGACGAGGGGTGTCGGTCCGCGTTCTATCCGGCGCGCGAGGGGGAGTTTCGCGCCAAGGCGGGGACGAGCGGGCGGAAGAGGATAGGGGCGACGCGCCGAGACTGTCAACGCGGGGGGTGCGATCGACCGGCTGAAGCCCGCTGGAGAGCCCCGAGGCGGCCTGATGCGGTCCGAGTCGGACGTAGCCGGAGCCCTGGCTGACTCCGTACCTCGGGGGAACCGGCACCGGCGGGTCCGATCCTAGGAGGATTTCGGGAGTTTCATGCGTGTCCCCGGCATCGTGCAGCGGTTCCGACCCGCAAAAGGGTGCAGGGACCTCACCTACCCTGCCGAAGAGACGTGTCGAGACCGCCCCCATGCAGAAGCGCCTTCCCCTCCTCGCCGCCGCCTTCGTCGGCATCCTCAGCCTTGTCGTCGCCTTGTCGTGGACCGGCGCGCTGCCGGGCGGCTGGACGCTGCGCGGGCTCGTCTGGGGCGGAGCAGAGCGCGCGAACTGGGAACGCGAGACCCACCGCGCCGAGCGCCTCGCGCAGTTCCGCGCCGATCGCGATCAGCTGCCTGCGGACTCCGTCGTCTTCCTCGGCTCGTCGACGATCGAGCGCTTTCCGCTCGCCGAGATCTTTCCCGACCGTCGCTGCGTCAACCGCGGCATCAGCGGGGACACGACGGCCGACCTGCTCGAGCGACTCGACGACAGCCTTCCGACCGCGAAGCCCGCGGCCTTCATCATCAACATCGGCGGCAACGACTTGCGCCGCGAAGAACAAGTCGCCGCGGTGGTTCGCGATCGCCTCGTAGCGCTGCTCGACGAGCTGCTCGCGCGCTACCCCGAAGCCCCGATCACCGTCATCGGCTTGGTGCCCGCCGTCGACGCCGACGAAGCGGAACTCTACGAGTTCGAGCTCTACAACATCGCGGCGCGGCGCGCTGCAGTGTCGCGCAAGCTGCCGTTCATCGTCGTGCAGCGCGGACCGCTCGCCGACGCGGAGGGTCGACTCAACGCGGAGTTCGCCGCCGACAACTATCACTTGAACGCGGCGGGATACCGACGACTCGCGGAGTGGATCCTCGAAGACGGAGGTGCAGCGGGGCGCCTCCTCGCGCCATAATCTTCGGTCGAGGATCACAGAGAACACCGCTTGTTCAAGCACATCGGATCGAACTGGACGCTCGTCTTCTTGAGGATGGCCGTCATGATCGTCCTCACGCCGCTCATGCAACATGACGAGCGGGGTGTCGGCGGAGGTGCGTACGGCGTGTATCTCGGCATCGTCTCGCTGATCGGATTCATCGACCTGCTCGCGCTCGGCGTGCCGATGGCGACGGTCAAGCACGTCGCGGAAGGTGTCGCAACCAACGACGTCGAACGCACCAACCGCGCGTTCTCGACGAGCCTCGGCATCACGGCACTGATGGGCGCGATGGCGCTGATCGTCAGCGCCGCGCTGTACTTGCCGTTCACGCACCGCCTCGCCGATTTGATCGTGGATGACGGATCGCTGCTCGGCATCGGTGCCGACGCGCGCGTGACCTTCATGATCATCGCGGTGCACGGATCGCTCGCCTTCGCGATGCGACTGCCGTACGCGCTCTTCGACGCGCACCACGAGTTCACCGCCAAGAATCTGATCGCCGCCGCCGGCCTCGTGCTGCGCGTCGTGCTGGTCATCGGCCTGCTGGCGTGGAAGCCGACGATCGTGATGCTCGGCGTGACAGTCGCGGCTTGCACGCTGTTCGAGTTCATCGCGTGCATGGTGGTGATCCGCCGCAAGTACCCCGAGATCAAGCCATCTCTGGCAGGATTCGACCGATCGGCGGCGCGCGGCATCTTCAACTTCAGCGTCTTCGCGACACTGGTCAGCGTCGGATCGATGCTCGCCTTCCGGATGGATGCGGTCGTGATCGGAGCGACACTCGGCGCCCAAGACGTGACCGCGTACGGCAACGGCTCCGTCTTCTTCGAGCCGCTGATCGGCCTGATGATCGGCATCGGCGCCGTCGTGATGCCCACCGCGACGAAGCTCGCCGCGCAAGGTCGCCGGACCGAGCTGGTCCCGATCATCGAGCGCTGGATGCGTATCGGATTCTCGATCCAACTGCTGATCTGCGGCTACCTGATCGCCTTCGGTCCCGAGTTCCTCGGCCGCTGGATCGCGCCGGAATACGAAGGCTGGTCCGGTCCGATCACGCAAGTGCTCGCCGCCTCGTTCATCATCTTCCTGCCCGTGCGCGCCGTCGGCTTGTCCGCGCTGCTCGGCCTCGGACAAGCACGCAAACCCGCGATCGGCTTGGTCGTGATGGGCGTCTGCAACCTGGCAATCTCAGTCGCGCTCGCGAAGCCGCTCGGCGTCTTCGGCGTCGCGCTCGGCACGGCGATCCCGAACGTCGTTTACGCCGTGTGGTTGATGCGCGAGCTCTGCAAGGAGCTCGAGATTCCGCTCGGCCGCACGACACTGGAGTTGTTCGCGCGCATCCCCGTCGGCATCTTGCCGCCCGTGATTGTCGCCCTCCTCCTGAAGCCCTACATCGACAACAACTCGTGGATCCTGATCCTCGGTGCCGGCGTGCTCTGGTCGCTCGTCTTCGGCCTCACCTGGGGCCTCTACGTCTACCGCGGTGATCCGCACCTCGACCTCTTCGCGTTGGTCGCACGCGTGCGCGCGCGCTTCGCGGGAAGGAACGGATCGTGAGCTGGACCGTCCCCGTGATCGAAACGGCTGCCGCCGGCGCGGCCTGTGCCGTCGGTGCGGAACTCGCATCACGCGCTTGGTTGAGCAGCCGCGGTCGTTACTACGTCTGGCCCCCGCACTGGCGCGCTGAGATTCAGCTCGACCCAAAAGGCCTGCCGTGGCTCCCGCCGGTCGCGCGCTGGACGATCAACTCGCAAGGCGAACGCGGCGCCGAACCGCCGAAGGACTGGTCCGACACCGCGCGCATCGTCGTCGCGGGCGGCAGCACCACCGAGTGCTACTTCCTCGACCAGGAAGCCACGTGGGCGGAACAGCTCTCGGGCCTGCTCAACGCTCCGGGCGTCCCGCAGCGCTTCGGGGCGGAGCGCGTGCACGTCGGCAACATCGGTCGCTCGGTGATGGACGCCGAGTTCCAGACCACGATCTTCGAGAAGGTCCTGCCGAACTACGACCGGCTCGACCTCGTCGTGCTGTTCATGGGCAACTCGGAAGCAGTGCGCTGGATGCACCTGCGCGAGGCGCAGCAGTATCCGACGCAACAACCGCCCACCTCGCATCTGTTCGGTGCGCACCCCGAAGGTCCGTTCGGCTGGACGCCACAGACGCTCGCGGGACGACGCATCGCGTCGGGCTTGATGCGCAGATACATGAACCGCACGGACATGCTGGAACGCGCCGGCAAACGCCTGGCCGAGCTCCGGGCGCGACGCGCGAACGCTGCGCACTGGATCGAAGAGATGTCCGATCCGCAGCCCTTGCTCGACCACTACGACGAGAGTCTCCGCGGACTCCTCGCGCTGCTCAAGACCAAGGCCCAGCGCGTGCTCTACATCGCGCAACCGTGGCTCGATCGTCCGCTCGACGCCGAGGAACAACTGCGCACCTGGAACTACGGCTTCGGCCGCCCGTACCAAGAGGTGCTCGACACGTACTACCGCTACGACGTCGCCTGTCAGATGCTCAACGCCGTGCGCGTGAAAGGCCTCGAAGTCGCGAACCTGTGCGAGGTCGACGTCTACGACATGAGCGGCGCGGTCCCTCACGACTGGGACCACTACTACGACTCATTGCACCACACCCCGCTGGGCAACCGCGTGGTCGCGGAGCGCATCGCGGACCGGATCCTCGAAGCGGCGCCGCACAAGGTGTTGAGCTGAGACCGCCAGCGGTACGGAGTCAGGGCACTTCTTCCACGATTTCTGGCCGGCGCCTCGCTTGACCGGGTACTGGACGGAAATCGTGGAAGAAGTGCCCTGACTCCGTACCTGCCGATCAGTTGCGGGACGGGATCAGCGCGAGCGCGATGTGCCCGAGCAGGCCGAAGAGAACGACGTTGCCGAGCTGGATCAGGTGGACGCCGACGCTGGTGGCGGTCGCGAGGTCTTTGGGAACGCCGAGGGCGCCGAAGCCCAGGACCCAACCCGCCTCATGGGTGCCGAAGCCGGCGAAGCCGTTGATCGGCAAGAGGTTCGCGACGACCGCGAGGCCCGAACCGAGCGCCGCTTGTGAGAGGTCAATGGTGTCGGAGAGGCCCAGGCCGCGGACCAGGACGCCGTAGAACATGAAGATTCCGAGCCACAGCGGGGCGCTGACCAGCGCGGCCTTGATCACACGACCTTCGCCGCCGGCTTCGCGCAGTGCGGCAACGACCTTGATCGCGAGTCCGTCGGCACGTTTGCCGAGCCGCGTGCGATCGAGCCGCGTCAGCTGTGCGAGCTTGGTGAAGATCGCGACCAACCAGTGGCTCTTCCACGCGAGCAAGCCGATGAAGACGGCCAGCACCGACAACGCAGCGCCGAGCGGCGCGAACCACGCGGGCGCAGCGCCGCGCCCCGTGGCCAAGAACAAGCACGCGACGCCGAGACCCGCACAGACCGTGCAGAGGTCGAGCAGCCGCGAAGTGATCAACGACGCGAGCGCCTGCGATCCGGAGACGCCGCAAGCGCGGCGCGCGTAGAGTACGAAGCTCGCTTCACCGGTCTTCGCCGGCAACACGTACGCCGCGAGGTTGTGCGCCGATCCCACGGCGAGCAGCGGTCCGATCCCGGGCCGCGCGGCCGGCGGGAAGAGCAGCTGGAAGCGCCACGCTCGCAACACGTAGACACCCGCGTGCAGTCCCAAGGCCGTCACCCAGGTCGCGAAGTCGACTTCACGCCACGAACCGAAGAGTTCGCGCCACGACAAGCCGCTCCAACGACCGAAGCCCCACAGGAGGAGCGCGGCGAGGGCGAGCGAGATGGCGAGTCGGAGGAGGATCTTCAAAGCTGCGAGGGGAGCGCGAGCTTACCCCGCACTCCCCTCGCAGTCTGCGCGGAATGATCCGCCTTGTCGTGCGGGCTAGTTGAACTTGATGTAGGTGCCGCCGCTGTCCTCGGCGAGCCACTCGAGGATCGAGAGCGATCCGCCCACCGCGATGCAGTGAATCACGACGTTCCGGTTCTCGTTCCACTTGCGCACGTGCTCACGGATGATGCCCGGGTCGGTGTGCGTGCCGGCCGACGGTTCGCCGTCCGACAGCAAGTAGATCGTGTCGACCTCGGGGTCGTTGAACGCTTCGCGCAGCGAGTCGTAGATGTTCGTTCCACCGCCCGCACCCAGGCGCGCGACCCACTCCTTCGCCTCGTTGCGGTTCTCGGGCGTCGAGCCGGCGATGCCGTCTTCGAGCCAACGATCCACGCCGCTGTTAAAGGCGATCACATTGAAGAGCGCCTTGGTCGCGAGCCCGTCGATGCAGCGCTGCAGTTCGCGCTGCGCGACCGTCATGCGCGTCTCGCCCTTCTCGCCCACGTACCTGGCGCGCAGCATCTCGGTCATCGATCCCGAGACGTCGATCACGAAGGCGACGCGTTCCGAGATGATCCGGATGCCGAAGAACTCGACCGAGGTGACCTGCTTGAGGCGTCGGTCTTCCTCTTCCTTGCGGCGCTTGCGCAGCTCGGAAGGCGAGATCAGTTCAGCCGTCTTGCCTTCGCCTTCCCACCAGCCGCGCCACGAACCCTTCGAGGTGCGGAACGGTTGTCCGGTGAGTTCGAAGAGCACGTCGGCGAACTCGTGCAGCATGCGGCCTTCTTCCGACTGCATCTGCGCGATCATCCAACCGACGCTCTCCGTGGTTCGCATCGACGCCAGCGCGTTCAGCGCCGTCAAGCGCGTCGACCACTGCGCGTGGCCGAGCGCTTCGTGCAGGAGTTCGGTGTGCTTGCCGGACTCGCCGAAGTGCTGCAACGCCGCGTTGCGCAGGTAGACGTCGTCGCCCTTCGCGTACTCGACCAGGCGCGCATCCCACTCCGCGTCGGCTCCGTAGAGCTTCGACAGCGCCGCGACGAACGCGCGCGTCACTTCTTCGTTCTTCGGCTTCTTGAGCGCCTTCTCGAGCGCGGGGATCGCTGACTCGTCCTTGCGCTGCCCGATCAAGTCAGCCGCGATCGCCTGGATCTCGGTGTCCTTGTCGCCGAGCAGCTTCTGCAGCGCCTTCGAGACCTTCGGGTCGTCGATGTTCCGCGCGGCGCGCATGTAGAAGATCTTCTCCATGCCGCGGCCCTTGCCGACCTTCTTGGCGATCTTCTTGTTGACCGCTTCGTCGTTCAGCTCGGCGAGCAAGTCGGCGAGCGCGAAGCGCACCGAAGTCGGCGTCGCAGCCTTCTCCCCGATGTCGAAGAAGTCGGCCGCCGCCTTGGCGCCTTCCATGCGCGCGATGATCTGCGCGGCGAGGATGCGGTTCTCGGCAGCGTCGATGTTCGAGCTGAAGACCTCTTCGACGTAGTTGTCGAGCTGCTTGTCGCTGCGACGCTCCATCTCGAGTAGCGCCAAGCGCCGAATCAGCGCCCAGTCGTCTTTCGCCGCTTCGTGCACTTCCACGTCGTTGAGCGACGGCGCCAACGCCTCGAACGCCATCCCGCGCACGCTGGCGAGGCGGTACTGGATCAGCTCCTTCTCCTCGTCGTCGTCGCCCTTCTTCTTCTTTTTCTTCTTGTCCTTGTCCTTCTTGTCCTTCGACTCGATCACGTAGAGCTTGCGGTACCACTCCTTGTCCGCTTCGTTCGAGAGCTTGATGTGCAGCTCCATCGCGCGCTCGCGGATGTCGTCTTGCGCCGTGGACTCGACGATCGACGCCAAGAAGGTCTTGCCGAGCGTCGGGCAGTCGCCCAGCAAGTCGATCGACGACTCGCGCAGCTCGCGTTCCTTGGTGTCCGTCGCGACATCCATCAGCTTCTGCAGCGCGGTCTGCTGCGCATCGTCGACGCCGTCGAGCGTCGCCAACGCGCGCAACACTTCGCGGCGCATGTAGATGCTGGCCATCGAGTCGTAGGCCGAGAGCAACGCATCCGCCGCGGCCTTCGAGCGCAGCGCCGCGAGTTCCTTGAACAACACCGGATCGGCTTCGTCGCGCTTCGACTGAATCTCGGTCAGCAGGCTCGCGGCGTCGCGGTCTTGAGCGACCGAAGCGGCGCCCGCCAGCGTAAAGGGCAACAACAAGAGGACCGCGGCGGCCCCCGTCCAGATCATTCGCAGCATGCTTCTCACTCGCTTGGGATGGGCCTTCTCGCCCTCGGACAGGCATCTCTAGGACGTCTCGGCCCACCGATGACACTCCGTTCTATAGGGAGTGTCAACTTGGTCCGCTCGATCGCCGATATCCGACCTCCCGACGTGCGACTTCCGCATGCGCAGCGGGCCTCTTCGCCTACGCGGCGAGCGGGCCGGGAGTGAAGCCCATGATCCGCCTCGAACACAACTTGAACTCCAGCCAGGCGCGCGAGCTCCTGCGCAAGTTCCGCGACCTCAACCTCGGCCCTTGCGGCATCGAGGTGGCGCCCCACGAGCGCGTCGAAGTGCGCGGTTGCCTGTCCCTCGACCACCCGGTCGAGAGCGGCGTCCGCTACCGCCTGGTCGCCGTCGACGGCAGCGATCAATCCCTGCGCATCTCTTGGGAAGGCGAGTGCTTGCTCCTGACCCTGCGCAACGGACTCGACCTCGAAGCCCCGATCTGCCTCGAGCTCCAAGCCGACGTCGGATGCGACCGCTTCGGCCGCGTCGCGTCGACCCGCCTCAACGCACGGCTCGATCCGGTCGCACCGCTCGAGCGCGAGCTCGAGCACTTCCTGCGTCGCATCGTGCGCGCGGTTTACGCGGCTTAGTCGCCCGTGGACCGGATGCCAGCCCGGAGTATTCATGAAGACGTGCTCCAGACACAGCAGATCGGCTCCTGTCGGTGCTTTGAGGGTTCCGGCGATGATGGCGACCCTGAACGGGTCGTCGAAGTAGCCAGGTTCCTCAAAGTGCCGTCAGGGGCCGAGAGGCCGGCGATGCCGGCCGGCTGCGCAGTCTGGGGTGCGTGTTCATGAATAATCCGGGCTAGAGCTGCATCTTCTTCGCGATCAAGTCGGCGAGTAGACCGACCGCCAAGACCTGGACAGGAACCACGAATAGTAAGTTCGCCGAAGCGCTATTGCCGGATCTCGGCATACTCGGGAACTCGCGAATAAACTTCGCTCTCGAACCTCACGCCCTCAGCGTATTCGGCGATGATCGCGGCAGCCCCGCTCTCGTGCTCCGACGGAATGACGAACACCGTCTCGCCCTCGATCAGCGCTGAAGGCTCAGCGTCGAGTTCCAGCTCCCACTTGGTCGACCAAAGCCCGCTGGGCTCGAGGGCCTTCCTCGCGAGCAGAACGCGATTCGGGCCGGGCCAGAGGCTTCCGCTATTGGATCGCACGCGCAGCTTTCTCAACTCGAGCGACTCGAAGCGCAACTCCACGGTGTCACCACTCGGTCGAAACTCGGTTGACTTCGTCAAACCGGCCAGTTCCCAGCCAAAAGGAGCTGAGACCTGATACACGAGGCACGGAGTCTGGGGGAGGAGAACCACAGCCTCCACGGAGTCACTGCCGAAGGCCACGGGCTCGGCGACATAGTAAGCCGGCTCGTCGACGCCGCCGCCGTACGTCAGGTGGTATTCCCCGAAAAGGTCATTGGGCGCCTGCGCGGATCCCCATCGCCAAGGCGCTGTGAATCCGGCGTCGCCTTTGCTCCCGATCTGCACCGCAACGGTCTGCCCCTCGCTCAGCTGCGCCCCCTTAGGCGGTATCATCTGCAATTCTTGTGGAACGAGCCTGCCGATGGTCAGAACCTCTCCCTCCACTAGTCTGCTCATCGGCAAGATCACAGCCGAACGCTGAGTAAGCGCGAGGGCGACTCCTCGCAGATCGTCTCGGGCAGTATCTGCAGGAAACGTCAGGACTCCCAGTTCAGACGTTTCGGTCAGCAGGCGGCTCGCACCGGCGGATATACTGCGCATCAATCCACCGGTCCACTCCTCGATGGCGTAGACTCCGACGCCGGACACCGGTGCACCGTCTTCATAGCGAATAGTCAGCCCGCGAATCGCCTCCGCGTTGGAGACCGATTCACGCGGATCTTCCCCCCCGTCCGATCCTGGCCGGGTTTCGGGCACGGGAAGCGACTCGGAACGAGCGGCAACAACCTCCGAATCAGAGGGATCGCCGTCGAACGACGTGCTGCCAAGGCCTGAGAATGGTCCACTCCCCTGAATCCCCAGCCATGTCAGGCCGAGGATCATCAAGAGGGCGAGGACAGCCAATATCTTCTCTCGAACGGGCATCAGTAGTTCCTCTCGAATACGTGCCCTCGACGCGCCTTCGGCATGTGGGCCTTCTTGAAGCCAGCAGTGTAGTCCCTCGGGCAAGCCTCTTCGGAGGCATGGTGTTCGTCACGGCCAATTGCGCAGGCCTGCACCGAGGTTGGGTCCGGCTTCAGCTTCCCCAGGACCCGACTGGCGTACCATCGAGGGTATCAATGGAAGTGATCCTGATCTTGGCACCCTCAGGGAAGGTCCCTCCGAGAATCTCAATCGTATGGCTGGCGGCTTGGGTGCCCGTGTTCGGGTCGATCTTGAGCGTAGGCTGGGGGTCAACAGGCTTGCCGTCACTGCCGAGGACAACCACTCGGGCGTCCTTATTGATGGTCAGCCCCGAGTTCGGGACGCTTGACGTGATGGTTAGCGTTGTTGCTCCAGCCACATTGTTCGCGTCTGACTCCCAATTCGTGATCGTGCTCACCAGGAACAGCGTCGCCAGGACTAGCGCGCCGACCGATGAGCATTGCGTGCATTTCACAGTAGTCTCCTCTGCCTCAAGGACCTTTTCTCAAAGTGGGCCAAGCGCCTCACTCTGAGAGATAAAACTACAGCTTCATTTGAAACATCGAAACATCGAAACATCGAAACATCGAAACATCGAAACATCGACGGAGAACCCGTAAGGGGCGACACAGTTGCGCCTTATGCCGATTGGTCTCTCCCGAAGTCTGGCTCTCCTGCCCGTTTAGTGGGTGGCTGGCGGACCTGGAGAGGCTTCAGGAGGTCGATGCGTGCCGTTGGCGGCCGATTCGGGTGCCTGGGGGACCGTCCGAGGAGTGTCCCGGTCATGACGAGTCCCTCAGAGCTGGTCGCCACCTCATGCTCTCGGCTTGAGAGCACCCCCGAGAGCCTTGAATGAGCCCCTGGAGCCCTCCAACGAGTGTTTTCTCCCGGCCCCTCCCCTCACCCACAAGGGGGAGGGGCCGGGAGAAGACCCCCCGAGCACCCACTAAACGGGCAGGAGAGCCCGAAGTCTGATATCTGGGAATTCCCACGGACCTCGAGGCCTTCCCCGGCGACCAACCGCTACAGCTGCGTCTTCTTCGCGATCAAATCGGCCAACAAGCCGACCGTCAACACTTGCACGAGTGCGACGAACAGCAGCACCGTCTTGTCGCCGAGGTTCGGCGGGCTCTCGATGAACAAGTCGTTCGCGAGCAGCGCGAGGAAGAAGACGAGCAAGCCGCCGGCCAAGGGGTAGAAGACCTTGAGCGGGTTGAAGTAGAGCACCGTCCGCACGATCAGCGCGGTGAAGCCGAGCGTGTCGCGGATCGGCTTGATCTTCGAGCGGCCCGAGCGCGGCGCGTAGTCGATCGCGATGTACTCGACCGGGTGGTGGTTCGTCAGCGCGGCGAGCGTGATCGTCGTCGTGAAGCTGAATCCCTGCGGCAAGATGCCGCGGTAACGCAGCACGAAGTCGCGGCGGAACGCGCGCAAGCCGGAGTTGAGGTCCGGGATCGGCGTGCCGGCGAGGAAGGACGCGAGCTTGCGCAGCGCCGCTTTCGCCGGACGGCGGATCAGCGGGATGTTCACGTTCGCGCCCGTGCGCGAACCGATCGCCATGTCGGCGCCCTTGTCGATCGCTTCGAGCAGCTCGGCGATGCGGTCTTCGGGATAGGTCCCGTCGGCGTCGGTGATCACGACCACGTTGGTCTTCGCCTTCGCGAAGCCGGTCTTGAGCGCAGCGCCATAGCCCTGGTTGTAGCGGTGTCGCACGACCTGCAGGCGGTCGAAGCGCGCGCTCAGCTTCTCCAGCTCCGTCGCGGTTCCGTCGGTCGATCCGTCGTCGACGACCATCACGGCCGTCGGGACGCCCAACTCGAGTCCGCAGAGGCGCTCGACCACTCCCGCGATCCCGCCCTGCTCGTTGTAAGCGGGGACGACGATCGTCACGCCGCCCGCGCAATAGGACGGCGCGGTGGTGGATTGGGTCTCTGCTGCTGTGGTCGTCATCATGGGCTCCGCGTCGAAGCATAGCGGGGCGCGTTCCCGGTCCACCCTCGCGCGTGGATTTCTGGCGAGACGCTGGATCGGCTGCGGAGTCGCCGCGCCCGCTCGCCGCCGAATCGCTCAGCGCAGCGCGTCCACGAATCCAGCCCGCAGCAACTTGCGCGTCATCCCGGTCAGGCCGAGCGACTCGAGCTCGCGGTCCGGGACCCAGCGCAGCGGACCGTCCGAATCGAGCGGACCGGCAGCGGCCGTCACCGCGCGAGCCTCGATCTTGTGGTGCGTGATCGTGTGGCGCAGCGTCCCCACGGACTCGCCGGCGCGCAGCTCGCCGCTCGCGAAGGCCGACGGATAGAGCCGCCCCTCCGATCCCCCACCCCCCAGCTCGCGCGTCGGAAACTCGTAGAGGCCCGCCATGCGACCACCGCTCGGACGGCGCTCGAGCAGCCACGCGCCGGGCTTGCGGCAGAGCGCGATCTCGAGCTCGACCAGCACCGGCTTGCGGCGCTCGGGCAGCTCCGGCAGCAGCGCGACTCGATCGCTCGCGAGCGCGACGCAACCCGCGGCGAGCGGACAGTCGTCGCAGCGCGGAGAGCGCGGCGTGCAGACCAGCGCGCCGAGCTCCATCAGCGCTTGATTCCACTCACCGGCATCACCGAGGCCGTCGAGCATGCGCGCCGCCGCATCCCACAACGCGCGCTTCGTGGCGCCTTGCTTCGGATTGCCGCCCCAGCCGAACCAGCGGCAGAGGACGCGTTCGACGTTGCCGTCGACGAGCGGAACCGGCGCGCCGTACGCGATCGAGAGCACCGCGCCGGCCGTGTAGGGACCGACGCCCGGCAGAGCCAGCGCCGCATCCAACTCGCGCGGAAACTCGCCATCGTGATCGCTCGCGATGACTTGTGCCGCTGCGCGCAGCTTGCGTGCCCGCGAGTAGTAGCCGAGCCCGGACCACAGCGCGAGCACCTCGTCCTCGCTCGCGACCGCGAGGTCGGCGAGGGTCGGCAGCGCGTCGATGAAGCGCTCGAAGTGACCGAGCGCCGCCTCGACGCGCGTCTGCTGCAGCATCGCTTCGCTGATCCACACGCGATACGCATCGCGGTTCGCGCGCCACGGCAGCTCGCGACGGTGCGCGACGAACCAGGCGAGCAAGTCAGCGCGGCGGTCGAGGGAGTCGGTCGGGAGCTCGAAGGACATCAGCCCGATTCTGCGCGGCATTCGGGGCGCGGTCGAGCCTCGACCCGAGACTCGCGCGCAACCCGGCGTGCGGAACGAAGGGCGGATGCGGTAGATTCCGGCGATGCGCGCCTTGTTGATCGGAATCACCGTCGGAGTCGGACTCTCCGTTCTGCGAGCACCGCTCGGCGTCGAGCTGGTGCAGCTCGCCGGCACCACGGCGGCGACGGGCTTCGCCTTTCGAGCGGCGGGCTTCGCGCTGCTGGCACTGGCCTGCGTCCTCATGGCGCCGCGACTCGAAGGACCCGGACTCGGCGCGAAGCTGCTCGCCGGACTCGCGCTCGGCTTCGGGCTGCACGGGCTCATGATCGGTTGGGCGCCGACGTCGCACCGCGGGATGATCGGTGCGGGGATCGCGCTCTTGTTCCTCGCGTTCTTGATCGGAAGAGCGGGCGTCGCCGAGGCGGAACCGCGACTCGACGGTCCGACGCGACCCGGTTCCGCGCTCGGCCTCGCCTTGGTCGGCGCGGGTCTCGCGGTGGTGCTCGAAGTCGTCGCGCGTCCGCTGCGCTGGTTCGGCGGCGGCTTGCCCGCGGACGATGCGCTGTTCGTCTGCTGCTTGTTACTGCCCGCTGCGCTCGTCGCCTTCGCGTTCCGACGCGCGCTCGCATCGCAGCTCGGCTCGGCCGTCGGCCGCTTGTTCGGAGCGCACGGTGCCGCGCTCGGCGCACTCGCCGGACTCTGGTTGATCCACGGCTTCGCAGATCCGCGGCGCCTCAACGCGCACCTCGGTCGCGTCGGCATCGATACCTCGGAACACGGCACGTTCGCCTTCGACGCGTGGATCGCGCTGCCGGTCCTCGCCGTCGCCGCGCTCGGACTCGGCGTGCTCGCCGCTGGATTACGCCACCGCGAACAACTGATCGCGCTCGCCATCGGCGGCTTGGCGGGCACGCTGATCATGACGCGGCTCTACGCGCCGAGCATCCCCCTCACTTCCGATCACACGCTGCAGCTCGCGCGCGACGGTTGTCTCGCGGTGATCCTGGGCTCGGCGCTCGCCGGCTGGGCCGACGGAGGCAGCGGTCGCGTTCGACTGCGGGCCATCGCGGGCCTCCCCGTGCTGCTCGCTGCCATCTACCTGCCGCTCCCGCGGCTTAGCCTGCAGCCCTCGTGGACGATGGTTCCGCCGCTGGTCCTCTGGGAATCCGACTCGCCGGAAGGCTGGCTGTCGCTCGAGGTGCGCGACGGCGTCGGCGTCGTCTGCCTGGACGGCCGCCGCGTGACACCCGAGCGCTCCGAACGCGAAGCCGAGCGTCGCTTGGTTCACGCCGCGTGGCGCGGTCGTCCGGAAGGCACCGGCCGGAACGTGTTGGTCGTCGGTCAAGTCGGTCCCGCGCGCGCAGCGGCGCTGATGGAAGTCGGCGTGCGCGAGTTCGACCGCTGCGCCGCTTGGTCGAGCTCGATGCAGGAACTCGAACAGCACGGCTTCGCCTTCGAGAACCAGAGCCCGCCGCCCGGTCGTCACCTGAGTCCGCTCGAAGCGCGCACGCGACTCGGCAAGAGCGAGTACGACTTCGTCTACGTCGCGCCGGTCTACAGCCGCGCTCCCGAGACGCGCCAGCTCGGTACACCACTCGGCGTGCCGGCGGCGATCGCGTTCAACGGCGCGACCGCCACTGCGGAACGCGGAATGGGCCCGATGGTCGTTCCGGTGCAGACGGGGTTCGAACAGCTCGACGTGGTGATCTTCGGCGGAGCGCACGCGGACCTCGGGATCGACGCCGTGCAAGCCGGTCGCTCGGTGCACGGCGAACGCCCGTGGCGCACGCTGCTCCGACGCGAAGACGAGCGCGCCCGCTTCGAGCGCGCGCGACTCGCGCAGCGCTTGGCGCTGGCGAACCGCGGCGAGGCGGCCGAGGCGGAGACCCACGCGCTCGAGTTGCAGCTCTCCTCGCAACATCGATCGTCGCCCTTCGAGTCTCCCGCCGAGCGCGTCGAGGTGACGCGCGAGAGCCTCGCGGCCTGGGCCGTGGCGGGCTCCGCAGGCGAGCTCTCACGTCTGACCCGCTCAACGTTCGAAGACCTCGCCGTGCTGCTGATCTCGAAGCGCATGGTCGAAGAGGCCCGCGAATTCCTGACACCGGTCGCCGACCGCCACTGGCCTTGGCCGGCCCTGGAGCGCACATTAGCCCTGGCGGAGATGGAGCTGCTGGACCCCGCCGCGGCCCTCGAGCGCCTCGGCGCGCTGGCCGAGGAAGGCGGCATCTACGGCACCGACTGGTTCCTTCTGGCTTGGATTCAGGCCGCCGGCGGCGACCCCGACGAGGCCCAGAACAGCGCTTCTCGGGCCCGAGAACAGCACCTATCGGCGCCGGAATGGGAAGCTCGCCTGGCGCAGGAGCTCGCGCGAGCCGGCATCGTCGGCCCGCAGCAGCCCCCCGAGCAGCAGGGCCACGAGGGCGCTCACGACCACTGATCCGCCCCCGGCCTCCGATTCAGGGGTAGGATGTTGAATTGAGCGTGCATCAATTCGGGTCCGGAGAGCCGCGCGCCGGCATTCCGTGGAACCTGCGGCGCGGCGCACCCCTCTAAGCAGATGTGCAGGGCACCCCCAAGGGCCCGTCGTGCACGTGCGCCAGCGGGCGCTCCCCCCGATCACCCCCTGCCTCCCTCCCCCAACCATGATCAGAGCCCTCTACCGCGTCCTCGCCGGCACCGCCGGGGCCGCCCTGCTCTTCGCCGCCCTCACCGGCGCCGAGATCCGCCGCCTGGATCTGCGCTCGATGGTCGCCGAGACCGACGGTGCGGTCTACGGCAAGATCCTCGGCCGCGAAGTGATCCGCTTCGACCACCCGGAGGACGGACCGGACCTCTTCTTCACGCACCTCACGGTCGAGGGTCGCTCGCTCGTCGACGGCAGCGCGCAGACGATCACGGTCACCTACCCCGGCGGCTTCATCGATGAAGTCAACGGCGTGCACAACTCCGAGGCTCCCTCGGAAGACGACGTGAAGGACGGCAACCAAGTCGTCGTCTTCTACAAGTGGTCGTCGAACATGGGCGGCGATCTCGCCGGCAACGCGCTGTTCGCCTCGCACGGCGGACTGTTCCGTACCGCCAAGGGCGGCAACGGACGCGTCGTGCTCGGGCGCGGCGACGGTTACGCGGTTGCGGACAATCTGCTGCTCGAGCAGCTCGACCGCAACATCACCACCCTCCACGAAGAAACGCGCCGCGACCAGCGGCAGAAGTAGGAGCACGGCATGCGAATCCGAACTTGGATCCTGCCGGCTCTCGCGCTCAGCGCGGCTTTCGGCATGTTCTTCTCCGCGGCTCCTGTCGACGGCTTCACCACGATCGGTGGCAACCTCGACCTCGGACAGCGCGACTTCCGCGTCTACAACAACTTCCTCGACTCGACGGCGAACAACAACACGCTCGACGAAGCGAACTTCCCGGGCTACGACGGCGCGGTCGTCGCGATCTGGAAAGCCTCGGTCGAGTGGGGTTCGGAGAAGCACGGTGACGGCACCGGCGACCCGCAACAACCGACGACCCTCGGCTCCGGCGGCGCGAACTTCGACCCGAGCTTCCAAGGCGAAGCGACCTCGGTCGGTGGAACCAATGACAACATCCACTCGGCACTCGACGGTTGCAACGGCGGCGTGCTCGCCTACGCCGAGACGCCGATCTCGAACGGCTGGCGCATCCGCTACTACGATTGCTGGACCTGGGAAGACGGCCCCGGCACCCAGATCGGCTCTCGCGAGGACCTGCAGAGCGTCGCCTGTCACGAGTACGGCCACGCGCTGGGACTCGGGCACTCGACGTCGAGCGGCGCGACGATGTTCGGCTCCTCGAGCGGCGGCACTTCGGATCGCTCGATCGAGCAGGACGACATCAACGGCGTCCGGGCCATCTACGGCGTGGCTTCCGCCAGCAAGCCCTCGATCGACGACATCACGATCATCGGCTTCAACCTGACGATCGACGGCACGAACTTCTCCGCGACCGGCAACCAAGTCTGGTTCACGCAGGCTGCCGCGGGCGGCTCGGGCGCGCCGATCAAGGTCACCAACGTGCCTTCCAACGGCACGTCGATCACCGTGGTCATCCCGCCGACCGCCGGTCCCGGTGACGTGCTCGTGCGTAACAACGGCACGGGTCACGCGAACCTCTCGAACGCATACCCGATCGACCCGCAGGACCAAGACTGCCCGATCCCGACGACCTACTGCGTCACGTCGCCGAACTCCGCCGGCCCCGGTGCAGAGATCGACTTCTTGGGTTCGGCCAGCGTCAGCGCGAACGACCTGCAGCTGATCGTCTCCGGCGCCCCTCCCGGTCAGTTCGGCATTTTCTTCTACGGCCCGAACGCTTCGCAGGCTCCCTTCGGACAGGGCTTCCTGTGCATCTCCGGCGGCGCGAGCGGCCTCTTCCGACTGACGCCGGCCTTCCAGCTGAGCTTCCTAGGAACGGGCGTGCGCGACTTGGACTACAACACGGCGCCGATGGCGGCCGGCGCGGGCATGGTCCAGCCGGGTGACCTTTGGCACTTCCAGTTCTGGTACCGCGACCCGGGCCTCGGCTTCAACCTGTCGAATGCGTTGCGCGTCGAGTTCTGCCCCTGAGCAGATGCGCCCGCGCGCCTGAGCGATGCCGAGCGGGGCTCCCTTCGATCGAAGGGAGCCCCGCTCGCTCGTGTCGATGATTTCCGCGCACCGCGGGTGCCCTCGAGCGGCTGACGCGTTTCACTAGTGGGCATGCCCGAAGCCACTGTCAGCGGCGAGCCGCGCCGCGCCGCGACCGCATCCGATCCGTATGCCGCCAAACCCGCCGGTGTTCCGCGTCTCGGCATCAGCACCGCGCTGTTCGGCGCGCTGTTGCTCTGCGTCGTCAGCTGGCTCGCGTTCGGACCCGCGCTCGAAGGCGAGCTGGTCTACGACGACCACTATATCGTCGCGCAGAACCCGCAGATCGCGAACTGGTCGGGCGTGTGGACGTCGTTCACCAGCTCGTACTGGGAGTTCCTCGACGAGTCCGCCCGCGATCGCGTCGGCTACTATCGCCCGCTGTCCGGCGTGCTGTTGACGGTCTGCTACCAGATCGGCGGAACCAATCCGGCCGTCTACCACTGGCTGAACCTGATCCTGCACGTCGCGGCGTGCATCGCCGCGTGGCGCCTCGGTGCGCGTCTGTTCCGCAGCCAGGAGATCGGCTTCGCCGCGGCGCTGCTCTTCGCAGTGCATCCGCTACACGTCGAGAGCGTGGCGTGGATCTCCGCGCTGCACGACCCGCTCTACACGCTGTTCGGCTTCGTGGCGCTCGAGCGCTTCCTCGCCTGGCGCGAGGACGGCGCGCAAGGCATGCCGTGGGTCGCGGGCGTGAGCTTCCTCGCCGCGCTGCTGTCGAAGGACGCGGCCATCGCGTTGATCCCCGTCGCACTCGTGATCGACTACGGTCGCCAGCGCTATGAGCCGAACCAACGCGGCGGCAAGTGCGGACCGTTCAAGCCGTTCGTCCGCAGCTACGCGCCCTTCGCCTGCGCACTGCTCATCTACCTGACGCTGCGCGTGATCACCTACGGCGAGCTGGCGGCCGGACTCGGCAAGCAGACGACCGACTTCGGCGTGGACTTCGCGCGACTGATCGCGCTGCGCGCCGAGTTGTTCGGCGGTGCGCTCGCGCTCCTCGCTTGGCCCGCGGAACAGAACCTGTTCCGCCCGTTCCATCCCGAGCTGCCCGACGGCGCCTTGACGATTCCCTTGATCGCGATGGGCGTCTGGGCGGCGCTCACATTGATCGCGAAGCTGCGCCACCAGAAGCCGCTCCTCGCCACGCTCTTGATCCTGCCGGCGGCGATCTCGCCGGTGCTCTTGCGCGTCGAGTCCGTCGGCACCTTCCCGCTGTCCGATCGCTTCCTCTACTTCTCGGTGATCGCCTTCACGCTGTGGCTTGCAGGGACCGCGTGGAAGTACTTGCCGCGCGGCGCGGCGTGGGCCGTCGTCATCGGCGCCACGCTCGGCTACGGCAAGCAGTCGTTCGAAGGCTCCCGCGTTTGGCTGAACGAACGCGTGCTGTTCGAGGACGCGCTCGGCAAGAACCCGGACAACCCGAACGTCTACTGGAGCCTCGGACGCGTCGAGCTACAGGACTACGAGCAGAGCGGCGACACGCGCAAGCTGGTGCGAGCGCGCAGCTTGTTCGAACGCGGCATGGACTTGCTCGAAGCGGCGGCGAAGGACGACTTCACGATCTTCGCGACGAAGGACGACCACCTGCAGATGAACCTCGGACTCGCGTTCGCCGTGCTGCAGGAAGAACAGAAGAGCGAGTTCAAGGACTTCGAGGTGCCCGCGCGCATCTTCCAAGACGTCACGCTGCACTACCCGGCGAGCGAGCGCGGTTGGATCGGCCTCGGCGTCGCGCGGATGCTGCAACAACGCCCCGACGAAGCGCGCGCGCAGTTCGAGAAGGCGCTCGAGATCAATCCGCGGTCCCCCGAAGCGCTCAACAACCTCGGCAAGCTCGCGCTGCGCGCAGGCGACTTCATCGAGGCCGAGAAGCGCTTCCGCGAAGCGTCGAAATTCAGCACGGGCGGCTTGCAGTCGTGGATGGGACTCGCGCACGCGCTCGACGCGCAAGGCCGTCGACGCGAGGCCTTCGAAGCCGCTGCGCACGCGCACGCCGCGAACCCGGCCGCCTCGGGTCCGTGCTTGATGCTCGGAACGCTCGCCGCCGCCGCGGACGACCAGGCGGCGGCCGTGCGTTGGTTGGGGCTCGCGCTCGAACGCGACCCCGGCAACGCGGAAGCGCACTTCACCTTGTCGCAAGTGCACACGCGCGCAGGGCGCTTCGAGCTCGCCGCGCAATCGCTGAACACGGCGATTCGTCACCAACGCGATCACTTCCAAGCGCTCTACAACCTCGGGCAGCTGATCCTGCGCTCGGAAGGCGAAGACGCGGAGACCCGCGCGTTGCCTCCGTTGATCGGTGCGTACCACTACCGACCGCAGGGCGCGGTCGGGGAAGCCTTGCGCGAACAGATGCTCGACCTCTCGACGCGTCACATCGGGCTGCCGTATCGCCTGGGCATCGCCGACCTCGAGCGCCGCGACCTCGCCAGCGCCGAGGACTGGGCGCGCCGTGCGCTCGCCGTCTCACCGGACAACGCGGCCGCGCACCAGCTGCTCGCGATGGTCTTGATCGACGCCGGCAAGTTCGCCGACGCGCGCGAGCACGCGGTGATCGCCGGCGACGCGCACGCGAAGGACTACGACGCGCAGAACGCGGCGGGCACCGTGCTGCTCGCGCTGAACGAACCGCAGGCCGCGCTCCCCTACCTACAACGCGCCGTCGTCCTGCTGCCGCACCAGCCACTCGACGAGGACCTCAAGCAGAGCATGCTCGAGGCCCTCCGCGGGACGATCGCCGAGATCGAGGGCGACTGACCGCGCGAATCCCGGGATACCGTACCGCGGTCGCTCAGACAGCGGCTTCGAGGTCGATCGCGCGGCCCTCGAAGACCGGTCCCTCGACACAACACTTGGCGTTGGTCCAGTCGCCGAGCGGTCCGTCCGGGCGCGTCGCGACGGGGCAGCCGTTGCAGATGCCGACGCCGCAACCCATCAGGCTCTCGAGCGAGAGCCAGCTGTCGAGGCCTCGATCCGCCGCGAGGCGGCCGGTCGCTTCGAGCATGCGTTCCGGGCCGCACGCCAGCAGTCGCGACTCGCGCGGCACGCGTCCCGCTTCCCACTCGGCTTGCAAGGCTTGAAGGACGTTGCCCTGGAAGCCGCGCGAGCCGTCGTCGGTGCACGCCACGATGCGCACGCCGAGTGCTTCGAAGGCGTCGAGATCGTAGAGGAAGCCTTCGTGCGCTCCACCGTAGAAGAACGTGATCTGGTCCGCGGGCACCGGCGCGGCGCCGTCCATGCCGGCGCGGGCTTGGCGAATCAGCTCGAAGAAGGGCGCGGATCCGATTCCGCCGCCGAGCATCACCCAGTGCGCGCCGCCCGGCGTGAGCGTCGGCCAGCCGTTGCCCAACGGTCCGATCAAGCGCAGCTCTTCACCGGGCCTGGTCGCGGCGAGTGCACGGGTGCCCTTGCCCATGACCTTGATCAGGAATTGCAGCTCGTCGCCCTCCTGTCGGTAGAGCGAGAACGGCCGCGGGATCTCCGGCGACAGACTGTCGAGGCGGCGCAGCATGAAGAAGCGCGCGGCCCGCAGCGGCGGGAAATCGGTGGGCGGCTTGACCGCGAGGATCACACCATCCGCACCGCAGTCGGTGACGGACGTGCAGGTCGCAACCAGGGAACGGGCATCGGACGGAGGCGCGGGCACGGCAGGCTCTGATTCGGGTATTCTCTGCGCGGCTCGGGTCAGCCGAGCCGCGCCAAGAGGATATCCACTGAGCCCACCAGCCCGACCCATGAGCAGCATTTTCACCAAGATCATCGTCGGCGAGGTCCCCTGCCAGAAGGTCTGGGAGGACGAGCACCACCTCGCGATGCTCGACATCCGGCCGGTGCGCCCGGGACACACGCTGGTGATCCCGAAGCGCGAGGTCTCGTACCTCTTCGACCTCGACGCCGACGAGTACGCCGCACTCTGGACCGCGGTGCGCACGGTCGAAGCCAAGCTCAAGGCGAAGACCGGCTGCAAGCGCGTCGTCGTGATGGTGATCGGCTGGGAAGTGCCGCACGTGCACATCCACCTGATCCCGACCGACCAGCTCGGCGACGTGGGCATGCCCCCGGCCTACCCGATGACCGACGAAGAGCGCGCCGCGATGGCCGAGCTCCTCGCGTAGCTCCCTTGGAGTGAAGTACCGTGCCAGGTTCGATTTTTCGATCTGAGCGAGTGCGCCGCGCGATCGGCACGTGACGCTCGCTCAGATCGAAAAATCGAACCTGGCACGGTACTTCACTCCAAGCATGACGCCATGCTGTTCGCCCCATGAGCCTGCTGATCCTCGAAAAGGTAAAGAAGCACTACGGCGCCCAAGAGGTTCTCTCGGGTGCCGAGCTGCGCATCGATCCCGGTGAGAAGGTCGGGCTCGTCGGTCGCAACGGCGGCGGCAAGACGACCTTGCTGCGCTTGATCGAAGGCGTCGAGACGCCCGACTGGGGCTCGGTGCGGCTGCGCAAGGGTTGCGACCTCGGCTATGTGCCGCAGCGTCCCGAGTTCGCCGCGGGCCTGACCGTTCGCGCGCACGTCGAGAGCGGCCTGGCGCACCTGCGTGAGATGCTGCACCGCTACGAAGAGCTCGGTCACCGGATGGGTGATGTCACCGGCGACGCGCTCGACAACCTGCTGGCCGAACACGCTGCGCTCGGCGAGCGCATCGAAGTGTTGGGCGGCTGGGAAGTCGAGCGTCGGGTCGAGACCGTGCTGTCCGGCATCGGCTTGCCCGAGGAGTTCTGGGAACGCGAAGCCGCGACCCTCTCCGGCGGCGAGAAGAGTCGCACCGCGCTCGCGCGCGCGCTGGCGGCCGGCCACGACCTCTTGCTGCTCGACGAACCGACGAACCACCTCGACCTCGAAGGCATCGAGTGGATCGAGGACTACATCCAGAACCTGCCCGGCGCGGTGATGGTCGTCAGCCACGACCGCCGCCTGCTCGACAACGCCGTCACCGCGATCGTCGAGCTCGGTCGCGGCCAGTTGGTGCGCTACCCCGGCAACTACACGAACTACGTGCGCTTGCAGGAAGAGCAGTACGAGAGCGGGATGCGCGCGTACGAACAACAGCAGGATCTGATCCGCCGCGAGCAGTCGTTCATCAAGAAGCACATGGGCAGCCAGCGCACGGCGGAAGCCAAGGGCCGGCAGAAGAAGCTCTCGAACCTCGTGCGTCTCGAACAACCCTTCCACGACGTGCGCAAGCCGAACATCCGGCCGCCCGAAGCGTCGCGCGGCGGCGAGATGGTGCTCAAGACCGAAGGTCTCGCAGCCGGCTTCGGGGACAACGTGCTGTTCGAAGGCGTCAACCTGCGCATCGGTCGCGGTCACCGCATCGGCATCGTCGGCAAGAACGGCGCGGGCAAGTCGACCTTGCTCAAGATCCTCGCCGGAACGCGCGCACCGCAAGCCGGTCACGTCGAGTACGGACACGGCGCGAGCTGCGGTTACTACGACCAAGAGATGGCCGATCTCGAGGCGGACACGCCGTTCCAAGAGATCCGCCGCATGCGACCGGGCATGAGCGACTTGCAGGTTCGCTCGCACCTCGCGCTCTTCCTGTTCCGTGGCGAGAACGAGACGGACAAGCTGATCTCGAGCTTGTCGGGCGGCGAACGCGCGCGCTTGGCGCTCGCGAAGCTGGTGCTCGAGAACCCTTCGTGGCTCGCGATGGACGAACCGACGAACCACCTCGATCTCGCAGGTCGCACCGCGCTCGAAGAGATGCTGTCCGGTTACCAAGGTGCGCTGGTCTGCATCAGCCACGACCGTGCGTTCCTCGACGACCTCTGCGACTTCATCTTCGAAGTCGACGGCGGCGGCGTGCTCGAGTACCAAGGCAACTACAGCGCGTGGCGCCTGGCCAAGCTCGGTGAGAACGCCGACGCGAGAGCCGCCAAGGAAAAAGCCGCTACGCAGCGCAAGCAGGACGAACGCAAGCGACGCGAGGCCGAAGAGAAGAGGCAGTCCAAGCAGAACGCGAAGGACGGTTCCAAGCCGGCGGCGAGCAAGCCGAAGAACCCCTACAAGTTCAAGCAGCTCGAGGATCGCATCATGACCCTCGAAGAACAGCTGTCGGAACTCAACGAGAGCCTGACGCAAGCAGCGGTCTACACCGATGCGGACAAGATGCGCGACGCGCAGTTCCGCATCTCCGAGCTCGAACGCGAGCTGGAATCCGCGAACGCTGAGTGGGAGTCGTGGCTGTCGTAGGCGAAGCTCGGCGCGTCACGCTGATCTTCATGCTGCTGCTGTCGGCGGCGCTGACGGTGAACGCCACCTTGCGTCCGCAGTGGGACTGGGACATGCTCGCGTACGCGGGTTGCGCGGAAGCGTTGCGCGGCGACGACACCGACGAGATCCACGCGGCGGCTTACGCCGCGCTCGAAGCAGAGGCGCCGCCCGAAGTCGCCCTGCGCTTGCGTGGCGAGTCGAGTACGCAGCTCGCGGGCGGCGGCCCGGATGTCACCGCGTACCGACAGCAGCTGTCAGGCGACGCGCAGGCGTTCCACGCGCAGCTTCCCTTCTACCGCGGTCGCGTCGTTTTCATCGGCTTGCTCAGCCTGGCGAGCTTGTTGGGCATCGGCGTGATGCACGCGGCCTTCGCGATCTCATTGATCTCCGGGCTCGTCTTCGCGGCGATCCTGCTGCGCTGGACGACACGCTTCTTGCCCACGCCCGTCGCCATCCCCGCAATGCTCCTCGGCGTCTTGCTGACCGGCGTGCCGCAAGTGATGTCGATGGGCACGCCGGACATGCTCGCGGCGAGCCTCGTGCTCGGCGGAGCGTACTTGCTCGCGGAGTCACCACGACGCGCGCTCGCGATCGGCTTGTTGCTGCTCGCCGTCGCCACCCGCGTCAACCACGTCAACCTCGTCGCCGCGCTGATTCTCTGGTCGGCGCTGCGCCTGCCATCCACCGGTCGTCGCGCCTTGCGCGCCGTGGGCGGTCCGTTCATCCTCCTCTTCGTAACGGCCCTGACCTGCACGAAGTGGATGGACACCTACGGGCTGTGGACCGTGTTCCACCACACCTTCGTCGAGTACAGCGCCTTCCCGGCGCTCGAGACGCCCGCCATCGACGTCGCCTTCATGCGCGAACGCGTGCTGGGCTCGCTGCCGATGTTCAAGGCGTGGCAACCGCTCGTCTTCACGCTCTGCGGACTCGCGGCGATCCTCATCGGCGCGCGCTCGCGATCTTGGACCAGCTCCCCCGCACGACTCGCCGCCTTCGTGTTGATCGCGATCGCCGTGAACTTCGCCATCTTTCCCGCGCTCTGGCCGCGCTTGATGATCGCACCGTGGACGCTGCTCTGGGTCGCGTTGCTCTACGCGCAGAAGGAACCGCACCGCGCGATTTCCGCCGTCGAACCAGGGACGACGGCGTGACACGCCGCACCATCACGATGTGCGGCGAATCCAGCCCGCCGGCCCTCGCCGTGCCGCGAACTGCGCGGATTGATGCCGGGTACCTACCCCGGCGATGCATCGCCGGGTCTCGACCGCTATCCTCAGCGGGCTCACCCCCTCACGAGAGCCCGACATGCAAGCCTTCGAGACCCAACTGCGCGAAGCCCTCAGCCAGGCCACCGGTCTGCCCGCGACCGACCTGCGCATCGAGAACCCGCGCGATCCGTCCATGGGCGACCTCGCGTTCCCCTGCTTCGTCCTCGCCAAGGCGCTGAAGCAAGCGCCCCCCGCCATCGCGAAGGACCTGGCCGACAAGCTGAACGTCGAGCTCGAAGGTATCGAAGCCGTCGCGACCGGTCCCTACATCAACTTCAAGGTCGACCGCGGTCTGCTGGCGAAGACGATCATCGGTGAGATCGAAGCGCAAGGCGCCGCCTACGGACACGGCACCGAAGGCGCCGGCAAGACGATCGTCATCGACCTGTCGTCACCGAACATCGCGAAGCCGATGTCGGTCGGGCACCTGCGCTCGACGGTGATCGGCGCTGCGATCCAGCGCATCCACAACGCGCTCGGCTACAAGACGGTCGGCATCAATCACATCGGCGACTGGGGCATCCAGTTCGGCAAGCTGGTCGTCGCGATCGATCGTTGGGGCGCTGAAATCGATCTCGAAGCCGACCCGATCAAGGCGCTACTGGCCCTCTACGTGCGCTATCACGAAGAAGAGGAAGGTGACCCGACGCTCGCTGCCGACGCCGCGAAGAACTTCCAAGAGCTCGAGTCCGGCGTCGACGGCCACGTGCGCAAGACGTGGAAACACCTCGCCGAGCTGTCGCTGCGCGAGTTCGACAAGATCTACACGCGCCTCGGTGTGACCTTCGACGAGGTGCGCGGCGAAGCCTTCTACGAACCGTATCTCGAGTCGACCGTCGAGCGCATCGAAAGCGCCGGCGTGACCGAGATGTCGGAAGGCGCGTTGATCGTCGACTTGAAGCCGATCCGCAAGGGCATGGCGCCGTGCTTGTTGCGCAAGACGGACGGCACGACGCTCTACGCGACGCGCGACTTGGCCGCCGTCTTCCACCGCCACGAGCTGTACGACTTCGACCGTTGCTTGTACGTCGTCGGCGGCGACCAACGCTTCCACTTCGAGCAGCTCAAGGGCGTGCTCAAGCGCATGGACATCCCGTGGGAACCGAAGGTCGAACACATCGCCTTCGGCATGATGAACCTGCCGGGCGGCAAGATGTCCACGCGCCAAGGTCGCGTCGTGTTCCTCGAAGACGTGCTCGACCGCGCCGCCGAAGAAGCGCGCAAGATCATCGCGGGGAAGAACCCGGACCTCGCGAACGCCGACGAGGTCGCCGAACAAGTCGGCGTCGGCGCCGTCGTCTTCAACGACTTGAAGCGCGAGCGCGAGAAGGACATCCAGTTCGTCTGGGAGGAAGTGCTGACCTTCGAAGGCGAGACCGGCCCCTACGTCCAGTACACGCACGCGCGCCTCGGCTCGATCATGCGCAAGGCGCAGGACGCCGGCGAAGGCAACGCCGAAGCGGACTGGAACGCCTTGGAAGACGCGGCGCCGCTGATCCTGCGCTTGGCGCGCCTCCCCGGCGTGCTGCGGTCCGCGGCGGAACACGCCGAACCCTCGGAAGTCACTTCGTGGCTCTCGACCTGCGCCCGCGAGGTGAATGCCTGGTACACCCAGCACCGGGTCCTGGGCCAAGCACCGGGCGTCACGGCGGCCCGCTTGCGGCTCGTCGCGGCCGCCAAGAGTGCATTGGCGGGAGGCTTGGCGCTGCTTGGCGTCGCCGCCCCCGAAGAAATGTAGTTCTCGCTCAAGTCAGTGCAGTGAGCGTCCGATTGTGAAAGCCGGCGCCTATCTCGCGCGGACCATTCCGGTCCACGTGGGGCTGGGGCGGCGCCGTCCCACCCTGGAGGAGCCCCTTGATCGAACAATACATCCGCGACGTACCGGACTTCCCGAAGCCCGGCATCCTGTTCAAGGACATCACCCCTCTCTTGCAGGACCCCGCGGGGCTCGAGGCATCGGTGGTGGGTCTTGCGGAGGCTGTCGATCCCGACAGTTATGACGTCGTCTGCGGCATCGAATCGCGTGGCTTCATCTTTGGAACCGCGCTCGCTCACCACCTGGGCAAGGGCTTCATTCCGATCCGCAAGCCGGGCAAGCTGCCCTGGAAGACGGCTTCGGAGTCCTACGAGCTCGAGTACGGCACCGACACCATCGAGATCCACGTCGACGCAGCTGAAGGCGGACCGCGGATCCTGATGGTCGACGACCTGCTCGCGACCGGCGGCACGATGGCCGCCGCACTGAAGCTCGTCCGCCGCATCGGCGGCATCCCCGTCGCCTGCACCTTCGTGATCGAGCTGGGCTTCCTGCCCGGCCGCGAGAAGCTCGGCGACATCCCCGTGCACTCCCTATTGACCGTCTGAGACCGTAAGGTCGGCACGGGTGGTCAACAGGCCGCCGCCGTCCGCGCGAGGAATCAAGAGAGCCTATGACCGCCAAGAAGACCACGACGGCCGATCCGGACACGCTGAAGAAGAACCCCTACGCCGAGGTCCAGACCGAGGACCTGTGGCTCGTCTACCGCAAGGCGGTCGGCAAGGGCGAGAAGGGCAAGGACGAGGTCGAGGCTCTGCGCAACGAGCTGATGACGCGTCACCTGCCGCTGGTGCGCTACATCGCGGAGCGCTTGCTGCAGACGCTGCCCAAGTCGATCGAGCTCGACGACCTCGTATCCGCCGGCTTATTCGGCTTGATGGACGCGATCCGCGGCTTCGATCCCGACCGCGGCATCAAGTTCAAGACCTACTGCTCGACGCGCATCCGGGGTTCGATCCTCGACCAACTGCGCTCGCAAGACTGGGTCCCGCGCCTCGTGCGCTTGAAAGCCAGCCGCATCGACAAGGCGCTGCACCGCTTGACCGGCGAGTACGGCCGCGAACCCACCCACGCGGAGCTCGCCGAGAACCTGGAGCTCGACCACCAGGAGCTCAGCAAGGAGATGCGCGAGGCGAACGCCAAGGCGATGTTCTCGCTGTCGGAGAAGTGGGAAGACCACGACGACGACAATGCGACCGAGAAGGTCGACGTGCTCGAAGATCGCCAGTCGATCGATCCGATGCACGAGCTGAATCGCCGCGACTTGCTCAACTTCCTGACGCGCTCACTGACGCACAAGGAACGCTTCATCATCGAGCAGTACTACCGCGTCGGTCACACGATGCGCGAGATCGGCGAGATGCTGGCTCTGACGGAGAGCCGCGTGTGCCAGATCCACTCGAACGTGATGGGTCGCCTGAAAGGCTTGCTCGGACAGAAGTCGGGCACGCTGCTGATGTAGCTCCAGCCGGGTACGGAGTCAGGGCACTTCTTCCACGATTTCAGGCCGTTGGGTGCCTCGCCAAGCGGGGCAAGCAACGGCCTGAAATCGTGGAAGAAGTGCCCTGACTCCGTACCCGGCTACTCGCTGAGCTCGATCGTCTCGTTGTGGTTCTCGACGCGCATCACGTCCATCACCTCTTCGCCGGAAGGCTTGCCGTTCTTGTAGAGGCGCCAGGTCGAGCGCATGCGGTCGACGTCGAGGAACTCGAACTTGGCGTCGTGCATGTACGTGTCCTTCGAGGTGTCGAGGTTCGTGCCGCGGTAGAACTCGAAGATCACGACGCGCTGGCTGTCCGTCGGCATCTCGATCATCGTCGGCTGGTTCCCCATCGCGCAGTAGTGCGTCAGCATCAGGTTGCCGCCGTCGAGGTAGTACATCGTGATCATCTCGTACGACTCGCCGGGGAAGACGCGCTCCATGACCGCCGTATCGTCCGCCGTCAGCTCGTAGCGCAGCAAGAGGTCCTCGGTCGGATCGCCGTTCTCGTCGACGGCGTACCAGTCGCCTTCGAGATCCTTGAAGAGCGCGAAGTGCTCGTTCGAAGCGCCCTCGGCGCGGACGTAGTGGTTGCGGTAGCTGCTGCAGCTCGCGGCGAGGCAAGCGAGGGCGACGATCATCAAGCGGTTCATCTGGGGCTCCTTCGAAGGCGGGGACCGGGGTGCGCTCAGGCTACACTCCGAGGCGTGGACGGTCGCTGGTTCGAGCACGAGGAGGTCACGAGCACCTCGGATGTCGCCTTTCAGGCCATCGCGGCCGGGACGGCGCAGCATGGCGATGTGCACAGCGCGCGCAAGCAGACCGCCGGCCGCGGGCGGCGCGGGCGGGCCTGGCAGCAAGAGCCGGGCGCGGGTCTCGCGCTGAGCCTCATCTGGATGCCGGGACCGCCGGCGCCCTCCCCCGCCGGGCTGACCATGGCCGCGGGCCTCGCCACCCTCGACGCCTGCCGGGCGCTCGGGCTCGCCGGCGGCGGACTGAAGTGGCCGAACGACCTGCTCGCCCATGGCGCGAAGCTCGCCGGAGTGCTCGTCGAGAGCCGCGGCCTCGATCCCGCAGCGCCGCACTATGTGGTCGGAATCGGCCTGAACGTGCTCCAGGAGCGCTTTTCGAGCGAGTTGGAGGCGGAGCGTGCGGTGACGAGCCTGCTGCTCGAGGGCGTTCAGACGACGGTGCCCGCGGCCGGCGAAGCGCTGCACGACGCGCTTCACAGGCGTCTCGCGACGGTCACGGAGCGCCCCGACGAGCCGGCTCGCGACTACCTCGAGGCCCTCGGCCTCGCCGGCGAACGCGTGCGGGTCGAGATCGGCCCGGAGACGCTCGAAGGCCGCTTGGAGGCGATCGAGCTTGGTTCCGGCCTGCGCATCGAGACCTCGCATGGGCCACGGACGCTGGCTCTCGAGCACATCTCCGCGCTCACAGCGCTGTAGAGAAGTACGGGACCGGCTTCGATTCTTCCGTTGAGCGAGGTCCCCGCGCCCCCGGCATGGCGACCCCGCTCAGCGGAAAAATCGAACGCGGTACCGTACTTCTCCGGTCGCGGCACCTGGGCCCTATACTGTTCGCCCCCTTTCCCGCCAGGAGACCTCCAAGATGACCCGTTCCTACGGACGCACGGCCGCCGAGATGCGCCCGATCGAATTCCAGCGTGGCTTCACGAAGCACGCCCCCGGCTCGGTGCTCGCGAGCTTCGGCGACACGCGCGTGCTGTGCACCGCCACCTACAACGACGGCGTGCCGCCCTTCCTGCAGGGCAAGGGCCGCGGTTGGCTGACGGCGGAGTACTCGATGCTCCCCTCGTCGACGAACAGCCGCAAGTCGCGCGACCGCAACGGGCGCGTCGACGGTCGCTCGGTCGAGATCCAGCGCCTGATCGGTCGCGCGCTGCGCGGCGTGATGGACTTCAAGCAGCTCGGCGAGAAGACGATCTGGGTCGACTGCGACGTGCTGCAGGCCGACGGCGGCACCCGCACCACGGCGATCTCCGGCGCGTGGGTCGCGATCTCCGACCTGCTGCTCAAGATGGACGAGCGACGCATCTTGCGCGGCTGGCCCCTCACCACGCAGCTCGGCGCGGTCTCCGTCGGCGTCGTCGGCGGCGAGTGCCTCTGCGACCTCGACTACTCCGAGGACTCGAAGGCCGAAGTCGACCTGAACGTCGTGATGACGGGCAAGGGCGACTTCATCGAGGTGCAAGGGTCCGCGGAAGGCGCGCCCTTCGACCGCGGCCAGCTCGACGCGATGCTCGAACAGGGCACCTCGGCGATCCGCGGCATCTTCGAAGCTCAGGCAGCCGCACTGAAGACGAGCTGAGACCTTGGAACTACTCCTCGCCAGCGGCAACGCGAAGAAGCTCCGTGAGGTTCGAGGTCTGCTCGAACCCCTGGGCGTTCGCGTGGTTGCGCCGATTGAGATCGGCGGCCTTCCCGACGTGATCGAGGACCAGCCCGATTTCGCCGGAAACGCCCGCAAGAAGGCCGTGGAGGCCGCTCTGCACACGAAGCGTTGGTGCCTCGCCGACGACTCGGGGCTCGAAGTCGACGCACTCGACGGCGCCCCCGGCGTGCGCTCGGCGCGCTTCGCCGGCGAACCGTGCGACGACGCCCGGAACAACGCGAAGCTGCTCGCCGAGCTCACCGGCTTGCCGGACTCGCAACGCGGCGCGCGCTTCGTGTGCGCCCTCGCGCTGGCGGACCCGCAAGGCCGAGTCGTCGAAGTCGTCATCGGAACTGCCCAAGGTCGCGTCCTTGAGCATGCACGCGGTACGCATGACTTCGGATACGATCCCCTGTTCCTCTTCACCGAGGAAGGCCACCCCGAGACCGGCCGCGGCTTCGCGGAACTCGAGCCCGCCGAGAAGGCTGCCGTCAGCCACAGGGGCCGCGCACTACGCGCGCTCCTGGACCTCCTCCCCGCCCACTTGGGCGCACGTCACTGATCGATCGTGGACGCCAAACACATACGCAACTTCTCTATCATCGCACACATCGACCACGGGAAGTCGACCCTGGCCGACCGGATGCTCGAGCTGACGGGAGCCGTGAAGCTACGCGACATGCAAGCGCAGCTGCTCGACGACATGCCGCTCGAACGCGAGCGCGGCATCACGATCAAGGCGCACGCCGTGACGATCTACCACGTGAAGGACGGTGAGCGTTACCAGCTCAACCTGATCGACACGCCGGGTCACGTCGACTTCAACTACGAGGTCCAGAAGAGCCTGCAGGCGTGCGAAGGCGCCGTGTTGCTCGTCGATGCATCGCAGGGCGTCGAGGCGCAGACCGTCGCGAACGCGTACCTCGCGATCGAACAAGAGCTCGAGATCATCCCGGTGCTCAACAAGGTCGACCTGGCACACGCGCGGCCCGACGAGATCGCGGAAGAGATCGAGAACAGCCTCGCGATCGAAGCGACAGACGCGATCCAGATCTCGGCCAAGACCGGCAAGAACGTCGAGTTCGTGCTCGATACGATCATCGACCGCGTCCCCGCGCCGACCGGCGATCCGGACGCGCCGCTGCAAGCACTGATCTTCGACGCCGTCTACGACGAGTTCCGCGGCGTGATCGTCTACTTGAGGATCTTCAACGGCACGCTGAACAAGCGCGACCTGACGCGCATGGTCAAGTCCGGCAAGCAGTACGAAGCCGTCGAGATCGGCCGCTTCACGCCGAAGATGACGGCAACCGAGACGCTCAGCGCCGGCGAGGTCGGCTACGTCGTCTCGAACATCAAGAAACTGGGCGACGTGAAGGTCGGCGACACTCTGACCCTCGCCAAGTTCAAGGACATCGAGTGCGTGCCCGGCTACGAAGAGCCGCAGCACATGGTCTACGCCGACTTCTACCCGACCAATCCGGGTGACTTCGAAGGCCTGCGCGACGCGCTCGAGACGCTCGCGCTGTCGGACTCGTCGTTGTCGTTCTTCCCCGAGTCGTCGGACGCGCTGGGCTTCGGCTTCCGCTGCGGTTTCCTCGGCTTGCTGCACATGGAGATCATCCAGCAGCGACTCGAGCGCGAACACGACATGGACATGATCCAGACGGCACCTTCGGTGACGTACAAGATCAACCTCGCGGACGGCACCGAACGCGACATTCATTCGCCCGGCCAGCTGCCGTCGCCCGATCACTTCGAAGAGCTGCGCGAACCGATCGTGCGCGCCAGCATGATGATGCCGATCGAGTACATCGGTCAGGTGATGCAGATCTCCAACGACCACCGCGGCATCTTCGTGCGACAGGAACACCTGTCGACGACGCGCGTGAACCTCGTCTTCGACATCCCGCTCGCCGAGATCATCTACGACTTCTACGACAAGCTGAAGTCGTCGACGCGCGGCTACGGCACACTCAACTACGAGATTGTCGACTTCAAGGCGGACGACCTCGTGAAGCTCAAGATCATGGTCAACGGCAAGGAAGTGGACGCGCTCTCCAGTATCGTCCACCGCACGCAAGCCGAGTACCGCGGCCGTCAGACGCTGAAGAAGCTGCGCAAAGAGATCCCGCGACACATGTTCGAGGTGCGCCTGCAAGCCGGCGTCGGCTCGAAGATCATCGCGCGAGAGTCGATCGCCGCGCTGCGCAAGGATGTGACAGCCAAGTGCTACGGCGGCGACATCACACGGAAGCGCAAGCTGCTCGAGAAACAGAAGGCCGGTAAGCGTCGCATGCGCCAGGTCGGCAACGTCGACATCCCTCAGAAGGCCTTCCTGTCCGTGCTCGGCGGAGAATAGGAACTGTTCCGTTGAGCAAGCCGAAGGACTCCGAAGCACCGCGCCACGTGTGGCGCGACAACATCGAAGCGATCACGATCAGCATCATCATGGCTGTGATGCTGAAGTACTTCGTGGTGGAGGCATACAAGATCCCCACCGGCTCCATGCAGCCGACGCTGATGGGCAACGAAGAGACGCAGATCTTCGACCGCATCCTGGTCGACAAGCTCTCGTACCACTTCCGCGATCCCGAGCGCTGGGAAGTCGCCGTCTTCAAGTATCCGCTCGACCGCTCGAAGAACTTCATCAAGCGCATCGTCGGCGTCGGCCCGGAAGAGCTGCGCGTGAAGTTCGGCGACGTCTGGAACCGCCCGGACGCGAATGCGGACTGGAAAGTCCTGCGCCGCACCGATCCCGTGCAGGACGAGACGTGGAAGCCATTGCACGTCGCTGCGCAAGGCTCGAAGGCGTGGAAGCTCGAATCCCCCTCGACCAGCAAGTGGTCGACCGACGGCGAGACGCTCACGGCCGGCGGACCCGGGTCCGCGCGCTACCCCGCGAACGGCATGGTGCTCGACCGCTACACGGACGGCTACTCGCTCGCCGTGAAGTCGGACATCCGCAAGCGCCCCGGCATCGCCGACAACCACCCCGTCGGCGACTTGCGCATCTCGGGAACCGTCGAAGCGCGGCCTGAGTTGTCGCTGCTGACCTTCGAGTTCCGCGAAGGCAGCCGCCGCTACCAGCTCAACCTGCCGGGCCCCGCCGCGAGCCCCGACGCGCGTCCTTCGATCCGCGCCGAGTCGCTCGCCGAACGCGACCTCGACCTGTCCGAAGCGCTCAGCGCGCTCCTCGATCGCGCGTGGAAGCTCCAAGCCGGCGACGAAGTCTCGTTCGCCGCGCAGAACCTCGACGACTTGCTCACGCTGACCGTCGACGGCGAGATGCTGCTCCAGCTCGAGATCCCGGCCGCCAGCGACCAGACCTCGTCGATCTACGTGCGCTGCGAAGGCGGCGGCGCGGACTTCGACGAGCTCGAAGTGCACCGCGACATCTTCTACACCTCGAACCACGCGAAGATCGCGGAGTGGTCCGGCGAGTGGGCGATCCCCGCGGGGCACTACGTGATGCTCGGCGACAACACGCAGGACTCGTCCGACAGCCGCGAGTGGACGCTCGCACGCTTCGACTGGCCGGGAACCGACGGCGTGTTGCGCGGCAACTTGCGCAGACAGAACGAGAACCCGCGTCGCGTGCCCGGCGGCAGACACGGCACGGAACTCTGGTTCCGCGACGAGTGGGGCGAACTGCATCACGCGCCGGAAGCGTCGGTGCAACAGTCGAGTCCCGCGAGCGTCGAAGCGCCCTTCGTGCCGCGCGAACAGATCACCGGTCGCGCGGTGTTGGTCTTCTGGCCGCTCAAGGTCGGCCGGCGGATGTGGCGACTGCAGTGGATTCGCTGATCGCGCGCTGCCGCGCGTGAGTCGCAAGCCCTTGCGAATGCAGACCTTTTGCATCCGTTAGGGCTGGCCGCGAGAGGTTTTCCACAGCGTAGGCTTGCGCTGGCCCCGCGGCCCGATCTTGGCACCAGCCCGAACGGACGGTCGTCAACGCCGCGCTCCGCAGCGACCCGCACAATGCGAATGCGTAGGCTAAGCCGCTTAGTGCAAAGCACTTAGCGATGCGCTTCAGCACCCTCCTCGAAGCGCCGGCCTTAGCCTCTGCTCAATTCCGACTTTGCGACGGCTTCACCCGGTCGGGCGCGCAAACTTCTTTCCCCAAGTTATCCACACGCAAGAAAGGGCGGCCCGCGCTTGCCGTCCAGCGCTGTCTCGATCCCGGCACTCGCCCCAGAGGCCACAAGACGCGTCGGCACGCGCCTGCGCCCGAGTGTAAACCCGCAGCGGACAAGCGCTTGCCACGCACAGACAGCGAAGCGCTGCGCTGCGCTGGGGTGCACCCGAAACCGCCGCTACACTCCCGAACCCCATGAGCCGCAGCAAAGCCAAGCACCAAGAGATCCAAGTCGGTGAGGTCCTCCTCGAGGTCCAGGACCTGGTCAAGGTCTACCACGGACGGCACGTCGTCGACGGCGTCAGCTACCGGGTGCGCGCCGGCGAGATCGTTGGCCTCTTGGGACCCAACGGCGCGGGCAAGACCACGAGCTTCCGCATGTCGGTCGGCCTCGTGACGCCCGACCGCGGCAAGGTGCTGATCCGCGGCAAGGACGCGACCAAGCTGCCGATGTACCGACGTGCGCGCCTCGGCATGGGATACCTGCCGCAAGAAGCGAGCATCTTCCGGCGCATGTCGGTGCGCGACAACCTGATCGCGGTGCTCGAAGCGATGCCGATCTCGAAGTCGGAGCGCAGCACCGAAGCCGCCCGCCTGATGGAGGAACTCGAACTCGCGCACCTCGCGGACAACCCGGCCGAGACGCTCTCCGGCGGCGAGCGCCGCCGCCTCGAGATCTGCCGCGCCTTGGCGACCCGCCCGGGCGTGCTGTTGCTCGACGAACCCTTCGCCGGTGTCGACCCGATCAACGTCCAAGAGATCCAGCGCCTGGTGCACGACCTCCGCGACCGCGGCCTGGGCGTGCTGATCACGGACCACAACGTCCGGGAGACCCTGCAGAGCACCGACCGCGCCTACATCATCCACCAGGGCCAGATCCTGCGTGAGGGCAACGCCGAGGAGCTGGTCAACGACCGCCGCGTGCGCGAGGTCTACTTGGGCGAGAACTTCGACGCCCCGCTGGCCAAGGTCAGCGGCAAGGAAGAAGCCGAGCTCTTCGAGGGTTGAGCGGCCCGCCGGCCGGCGAGCTGCAGATCGGCGGATTCCCGCCTCGGGACGGGCTCTGACGCGTTGATCGATTCGGGCCGCCCGGCTATCCTCTTTGGCCGAAAATCCAGCCTTCTCGAGGCGTGCGTTGCACGCCGGCGACCGGCATCGAAGCCGGTCTCCTCTACCGACTCAACCGCGCCACACCCCCATGAAGATCGTCGCCTGCATCAAGCGCGTCCCGGCTACGGACGTCCAAGCGAAAATCGCTGCCGACGGCAAGAGCCTCGACTCCGCCGGCTACCAGTACATGACCTCCTTCTACGACGAGATCGCCGTCGAAGAAGCGATCAAGACCAAGGAGGCCAAGGGTGGTGATGTCACGATCCTGACCATCAGCTCCAAGGACGCCACCAAGGAAGTTCGCGAGTGCATCGCGAAGGGCGCCGACGGCGGCGTGATCCTGGTCGACGAAGACTGGATGAACCGCGACTGCCGCGCGACCGCGAAGGCGCTCGCGTCGAAGCTGACCGAGATGGGCGCGGAACTCGTGTTCATGGGTCGCGTCGCCACCGACCGCGACAACGCGTCGGTCGGTCCGATGGTCGCGACCTACCTCGACTGGGCTTGCGTGACGAACGTGGTCGAGCTCGAAGTCGGTGACGGCGAAGCGACGGCCAAGCGCGAGACCGAAGCCGGTCTCGAGACCGTGCGCATCTCGCTGCCCGCCGTGATCACTTGCGACAAGGGACTCAACGAGCCGCGTTACGCCGGCTTGAAGGGCATCATGGCCGCGAAGAAGAAGCCACTGGAAGAAGCCGCGTGTGATGCGGCCGATAACCAAGCGCAAGTGCTGTCCCTCGTGCTGCCGCCCCCGCGCGCCGAAGGCCGCATCATCGGAGAAGGCGCCGACGCCGTCCCCGCCCTGATCGACGCGTTGCGCAACGAAGCGCAGGTCCTCTAGAGCCCGCAGGAGAACACGCCATGTCCACCATCGTCGTCTTCGTCGAACACACGGGCGGTAACGTCCGCCGCGCCAGCCTCGAATGCCTCGGAGCTGCGCACGCCACCGGCGCCCAGGTCGTCGCCGTCCTTACTGGGGAAGGTGCCGCTGATTGCGCGAACACCCTCGGTGCCGCCGGCGCTTCCAGAGCCATCGTGCTGACCGGGACGGAGAACTACTCGCCCGACGCCACCGCCAAGGACGTCGCCGCGGTCATCACCGACCAAGGCGCCAAGGGCTTCCTCGCCGCCGCCAGCTCGACCGGCAAGGATCTCGCTCCGCGCGTCGCCGCGTTGTGCGACGCCGTGCTGTTCGCGGACTGCACCACGCTCAGCGGCGAAGGCGACTCCTTCGCCGTGACGCGCCCGTGGCTCGCCGGCAAGGCGATCGCCAACTGCGGCTCCAGCGCCGCGGTCTTCTGCGCCACGACGCGCCCGAACGTCTTCACTCCCGTGACGGACGGCGGCAACGTCGAGGTCATGGAGAAACCCGCCACGATCGGCGGCAAGGCGACGGTCATCGCGATCGAAGCGAAGCCCGCCGGCAAGCTCGACGTGCAAGAAGCTCCGATCGTCATCTCCGGCGGTCGCGGCATGAAGGACGCCGAGTCCTTCGCGATCCTCGAGAACCTCGCCGCCGCCTTCGGTGGCCGCGCCGCCGTCGGTGCGTCGCGCGCCGTCGTCGATGCCGGCTGGCGTCCGCACGCGGAACAGGTCGGACAGACCGGCAAGGTCGTCTCGCCGCAGCTCTACATCGCGGTCGGCATCTCCGGAGCGATCCAACACCTCGCCGGCATGCGCACGTCCGGCACGATCGTCGCGATCAACAAGGACGCCGACGCGCCGATCTTCAAGGTCGCCGACTTCGGCATCGTGGGCGACGCCTTCGAAGTCCTCCCCGCGCTGACCGAGGCCATCCAGGGCGTCGTCAGTCAGAGCTGAGTCGCGAGGTACCGAGCCGGGGCCAGTTCCCCACAACTCACAGTCAGCCGCAGCCCCTAGGCTGCGGCTGACTGTGAGTTGTGGGGAACTGGCCCCGGCTCGGTACCTCGCGACTCCTGCGCTGACAGCGTACGCTGCGCGCATGGACGAAGACCTCCAGCTCGATGAAGTCGAAGCGCGCGTGCTCGGCGTGCTCGTCGAAAAACAACTGACGACGCCCGACCAGTACCCGCTGACCGTCAACGCGACGACCTCGGGTTGCAACCAGAAGTCGAACCGCGATCCGGTGATGGACATCGCGGAGAGCCAGGTGCAGCACTCGCTCGAGAAGCTCATGGTGCGCGGTTACGCAGGGCTCGTGCACTCCGCAGGCGGTCGGACGGATCGCTACCGGCACAACCTCGCGGAACATCTGAAGCTGAACAAGCCGCAGCTCGCGCTGCTCGCCGTGATGCTGCTGCGCGGCCCGCAGACCGCCGGCGAGCTGAAGACGCGTTGCGCGCGCATGGTCGACTTCGAGTCGCCGAGCGCGATCGACGAAGCGGCCGCGCCGATGATCGAGCGCGGGTTCGCGGCTCGACTCGCCCCCGCGCCGGGTTCACGAGCCGCGCGCTACGCCCAGCTGCTGTCTCCGTCGTCACATCCGCAGGACTCGGCTCCGACTGCCGCTTCAGCGGCCCCTGCCGCGAGTCCGCAAGCTGCCGGCGCTCCGAGCCTCACTCAGCGCGTGTCGGACCTCGAGGCGCAGGTCACCGAACTCCGCACGGAACTCGCGCGACTGACCGAGCAGCTCGGCGGCTGACGGATCAGTCCGCCGCGTCGCACGGCGCACGCTCGGCCAGCAGCTCGGCCGCGATCGAGATCGCGATCGCCGTCGGTTCCTTCGACGAAGGACCGATGCCGATCGGGCAACGCACGCGCGCGATCTGCGCCGGCGTGAAGCCCTTCGCGGTCAGCCGCTTGCGGAAGCGCGACCACTTGCGGTCCGACCCGATCAAGCCGAGATAGCCGAGGTCGTCGCGCTTCAGCGCCGCTTCGACGATGCGCTGATCGAGGTCGTGGCTGTGCGTCATGATCACGATGCGCGCGCCGGCGGGCAGCTCATCGATTTCGCCTTCCGGCGCATCGACGAGCACCAGCGAGAAACTGCGGTCCGCGGGCACGCGCGGCCGGATCTCGTCTTCCTCGCGCGGGTCGATCAGGATCACTTCCGAGCGCAAGTACGGCGCGAGCCCCGCGAGCGCTTGCGCGACGTGTCCGGCGCCGAACACGTACAGTTGACGCTTGGTCCACGCGAAGCTCTCGATGAACAATTGCACGACGCCGCCGCAACACTGACCCGCCGACTCCGAGAGCGGCAACTCCATCGAGCAACTCGCCGTCTTACCTTCGACAACCATCTTCGCCGCCGCTTCGATCGCCAGCTGTTCCAAGCGACCGCCGCCGATCGTGCCCCAGACCAAATCGCCGCCGGCGACGATCATGCGCGCGCCGGCTTCGCGCGGCACGCTGCCCTTCGAGCCCGTCACGACGACGACTGCGCACGGCGTGCCGGCTTCGCGCAGGGCGGAGAGCTGTTCGATCCAGGTCTGTGAGGTGTCCATCGGGGGATGAGTGTAGCGGCTTCATCGGCGTGCGCACTGCGGTACACTGAGCCCTTCCCCGCGAGCGATCCGGACGCGCCCGCGAGCACCGCGCGAGGTCTCACATGCCGCGTCCGATTCAGAACCCACCGAACCCGTACCTCACGCGCGAGGTCGAGTGGCTCGGCCCCCCGACGCCGGCGCGACGCTTCCTGGCCATGAGGACGCTGACCGCTGCGGGCGTCCCGTGCGGCCTCGCCTCCGCACCGTTGATCCCCGGCTTGAACGACGACCAGATCCCCGCCGTGCTCGAAGCGGCGAAGGCAGCCGGCGCGGAGCGCGCGTTCCTCGCCATGCTGCGCTTGCCGGTGAAGTGCGCGACGTCTTCCACGAGCGCCCCGAAGCGCGCTTGCGCCGTCGCGTGAGCAAGGTCCACAACGCCATCGGCGACGCGCACGCGGGTCAACGCAACGAACACGCCTTCGAGAATCGCAGGCACGGCAGCGGCCCGCGCTGGAAGCTCGCGTACGACGCGTTCGCGCTGCACGGCAAGCGCCTCGAACTGGCCGGCGACGAGTGGCGCAGCTTGCGCGAGAGCCCCACCGAAGTCACCGAACAGCGCTCACTGTTCTGATTGTGTGTCCGGCCAGGAGCCATTCTGCTCCCCACGTGGCGCGATCGCCCTCGGGTCGTCCGATGAGACTTGGATCGTAGATTGGCGTAGCGCTCCTGCAGGATTCTCCTATCGTGGCTCCAGGGCTTGAGTTCGCACTGCCCTCTACCTACGCCGCTCAGCGCTCGCACGCAGCCCCCCTCCCCATGCTCCGCTTCGCTTCAGCCCTCTTGTTCGCCGTCGCACAGCTCTGCGCTCCGCCTGCGCTCGCGCAATGCCCGCTCGACGATGCGTTCGAGGACAACGACTCGCCGAGCTCCGCGGCCCTGCTTCCGCTCGGGCGCACCGAAGGTCTCGTCGCGCAGGGGCCCGGCGGGACCGTCGGATTCGACGAGGACTACTACCTGATCCCGGACGTGCCGCCGGGCGATGTCGTCTTCGCCGAACTCGATTACGCGCATCCGGTCGACGCGCTGGTGCTCCAGATCCAGGCGGCGACGTCGGGTCACTTCGTGAACGGCGGGCTCCTGGGAGAGACGCAACTCGCGCTCACGAACTCGAGCGGCTTCACGCAGGACTTCCTCGTCTCGGTGCGCACTGCGTTTCCCAGCTCGAACTGCGTCGAGTACGCACTGCAAGTCGCGCAGCTTCCGGACCAGTGCTTCGGCGTCGCCGACGATGCCTTCGAGGACAACGACAGCTGCGCTGCGGCCCCCGCACTCGCCCCGGGCTTCTATCCGAACCTGTTCATCTCCGCGAGCGACGCCGATCACTTCAGCGTCGACGTCCCGAACGGATTCGTGCTGACGGTCGATCAAGTGTCGAATCAGCAACCGCTGGCGATCCTGCTGCTCGAGAGCGGCACCGTGTTCCCCGTGCTCGACCACGCCGGCGGCGTGCTCGTCGGCACGCGCACGGTGACATACGAGAACCAGTCGGGATCGACGCAGACCATCTGCTTGCAGAACAGCATCGCGGGTCCGATCTGCGCCACCTACGACCTGTCGATCGACGTGTCGCCTTCGACTTGCGCAACCGCCGTCGATGACGCGTTCGAGCCGAACGACTCCTGCGCGACGGCGGCGACACTGGGAGCGGGCGTCAGCTCACCGCTGTTCGCTTCAGAAGCGAGCCCCGACCACTACACCTTGCAAGTCCCTGCCGGTCAGGTGCTCAGCATCGACCAGAGCTTCGACGCTCGCGGAGCATGGCTCGATGCGCAGCTCTTCACGGACAGCTCCTGCACGGTACTCGCGGTCGAGACGCGGCGCGGCGAAGGCGGGAACCGCATCGACTGGATCAACCAGACCGGCGCAACGGCCACCCTCTACCTGCGCTGCGCGATCGCATCGACCTCCAGCCTCGGTTGCGGTGAGTACGAGCTCCACGTAGCTGTGGCGCCGGATCCTTGTGCGTCCAATCCGGTCGACGATGGCTTCGATGACAACGACGACTGCGCATCCGCGCGAGCGCTCCAGAGCGGCGCGCACACCGGGCTCTTCGTCTCGTCGAGCGACGCGGACTACTACACCTTCGTCGCGCGAGCCGGCGAGAAGTTCTGGGTGATCATCGACGCGCAAAACCGCACGGCCGAGCTACAGCTCTTGCTGTTCGACAGCCGGACTGACTGCGCGAACCTACAGGACGGCTGGATACAAGCCGGTGAAGCCCTGAGCGACTCGATCCGCGCGACTTTCGTCTTCAACTGGACCGGCCAGTTCCAGAAGTACCACCTGGTCGTCCGCGTCGCTGACGACTCGGAGAGCTCGTGCAGCGCGTACGACCTCACGCTGCGGACCGAGAGCACAGGCGGCATCCAATCCTTCTGCGCCGGTGATGGCTCGGCCGCTGCCGGCGGACTCGACGGCGTCGCGTGCCCCTGCGGCAATGCTTCGCCGCACGGGCGCGGCGAAGGTTGCGCGAACGGTTCCGGTCGCGGCGCGATCTTGAGAGCGAACGGTACGGCGAGTTCGCTCGGCTACGGTCTGCTGCAGCTCGTTGTGGAACGCGCGCGCCCGAACGTACCGTGCATGCTGCTGTCGAGCACCGACACCACCGCCTTCCCGTTCAAGGACGGCGTCTTCTGCCTGGGCGCATCCGCTGTGCGCACCGAGCTGATGCTGCTCGACACGGCGGGGCGTGGACAGACGACGCAGCCTCTCGAAGCGGTGTCCGGCGACCGCCGCTACTACCAAGCTTGGTATCGCGATCCGCAGCACTCGCCGTGCGGCACCGGTTCCAACTTCACGCAGGCGCTCGCCGTGAGCTGGCTGTAGTCGACGCACGCTCGCGCCGCGTGGGCTTTCGCGCGGCACAGAACGAAGAACGCCGCCCCGGTCGAGACCGGGGCGGCGTCTTGATTGGTGGGCGATACTGGACTCGAACCAGTAACCTCCACGCTGTGAACATGGCACTCTACCAATTGAGTTAATCGCCCGTAGAGGACCGGAGACTCTAGGAACCGACCTCGATCTTGGCAAGTGGTCGGGCGCGAAGAATCGGTCGCGGGGGCCTGTCGATCCGCAGTGCGGCCCGAGGCGCAGGCCGCGGGCGCTCAGGCCTCGGAGGACCCGAGGTCCTTCCCCAGCGAGCTCTTCAGGATCTCGCCCAGGCGGCTCTCGGCCCGGCGCAGCATCATGCGCACCGCGTCCTCGGAACGGCCTTCCATCTGTTCCCCGGCCTCACGCAGGGTGAGGCCCTGGAAGAAGACCAGCTGGATCGCCTGGCGGTGATCCTCGGTCAGCTCGGTGAGCGCGTCGCGCAGCAGGTGGTAGTTCTCGTCGCGCTGCACCTGGCGCGTGATCGAGAGGTCGTCGGACATCGGCTCGAAGGTCGGCGCGTCGTCCGTCGGACCGCCGTCCATCGAACGTTCCTTGCCGATCTCGCGCTTGCCGGCGGAGTAGAACTCGGCCCGGTCGCGGATCTTGTTCTGCAGGATCTGGATCAACCAACGCAGCAGCGAGCCTTCGCCGCGGTAGCCGTAGCTCGAGAAGTCACGCACCGCTTCGCGGAAGGTCGTCTGTGCGAGGTCGTCGGGATCTTCCTTCGCGCGCAGGCGCGGGCCGAGCCGGCGGCGCGCCATCTCCACCATAATCTGGTAGTGGCGCGCGAAGAGCTCGTTCATCGCCGCCGCGTCACCGGACTGCGCGCGTTCGACGAGCGCCTCAGTGTCGAGCTTCGAGAGTTCCTTCGCGGTCGCCTCGGCGTTGGCGGCAGTCGACGCCGGCTCCGGGGCGCCTTGCTCTTCGTTTGAATCGGATCCGCTCATGGGTGCGTGGAGGGTAGCCCTTGGTTCGATGGCGAACCACCGGGTGCTCCCTCAGGGACTTTCGACTGGGTTCAGGCCGACTTCCCGATCGATTCCAGGAATTCCGGCTCGAGGAGGACTTTGATCCCCAGTCCCTCCGCCTTCTTGGCCTTGCTGCCCGGCTTGCCCCCCACGACGAGGAAGTCGGTCTTGGAGGAAACCGACGACGCGACTTTGCCTCCGGCCGACTCGATCGAGTGCTTGGCCTCGGCCCGCGTCATCGATTCGAGCGTCCCCGTGAAGACCACGGTCTTGCCTGAGAAGGGGCTGTCGCCGGTGACCGCCCCGAGCGGTTCGGGCACGACACCTCCCGCGAGCAAGCGTTCGAGCAAGGCGCCGTTGCGCTCGTCCGCGAACCACTGGCGGATCGCGCGCGCGACTTCCGGGCCGATGCCGTCCAGGTGTTGGAGTTCGTCTTCGGTCGCCGCGCGCAGGTCGCCGAGGTCCGGGTGGTTCGTCGCCAGGAGGCGCGCCGTCGCCGGGCCGACTTCGGGGATCGAGAGTCCGACCAAGAAGCGGTCGAAGGGCACGCGGCGCCGTTCTTCGATCTGCGCGAACAGATTATCGATGCTCTTCTCACCCCAGCGGTCCAGCGCGAGCAGTTGTTCACGTCGCCCGGGGTCGCGATCCAGGTGGAACAAGTCGCCCGGCGTCTCGAGCAAGCCCGCTTCGATCAGCTGCACGATCTGTTTCTCGCCCAGGCGATCGATCTCGAAGGCGCGGCGGCCGGCGAGCGCGGCGATGCGACCGGCGACTTGCGGCGGACAAGCGTGCGTGTTGGGACAACGCCAGTACTTGCCTTCGGAGACCGCGGGCGTTCCGCACGCCGGGCAGTTCGCGGGCGGAGTGAACGCGTCGCGCCAGTTCCAGAAGACGCCGGCTCTCACGTCGCCCGCCTCGTCGACGAGTTCCGCGGGCACGCCGGCCTTCCAGCCGGCGGGAGCTCGTCCGGTCGCGGCCTTCGCCACGCCGCTGATCTGCGGGATCACGTCGCCGGCGCGGTGCACAAACACGCGATCACCGATGTGCAAGTCGAGCGCCGCAACGTTGTCCGCGTTGTGCAAGGTCGTGTGCGAGACCGTCACGCCGCCGACGTGCACCGGTGCCAGGTGCGCGCGCGGCGTGAGCCGTCCATTGACGCCGACCGAGGTCTCGATCGCGAGCAGCGTGGTCGTCGCTTCGAGCGCCTGGAACTTGTGCGCGTACTGCCAGCGCATCGCGCGGGCCGTGCGGCCGAGCCGTTCGCGCAGCGCGAGATCATCGAGCTTCGCGACGACGCCGTCCAGATCGAACGGGATCTCGGCGCGCTGCGCTTCCATCTCGTCGTGGTAGCGGATGCAGGCATCCAAGCCGATCACGCGTTGTCCGTAACCCGAGTCCGGTAGGCCCCAGTCCCTGAGCGCCGCGGTCAGCTCGGTCTGCGTCGCGAATGCCGCGCCTTCGAGCTGCGGCGCCGCCCAGGTGTGGAATTCCAGCGGATAGCGCGCGACTTCCGCGGGGACGTTGCGCCGGATCGCTCCGGAAGTCGCGTTGCGCGGGTTCGCGAGCACCGGTTCGCCGGCGGCGGCGCGGAGCTCGTTGAAGGCGTCGAAGGCGCCGCGCTCGATCAAGACCTCGCCGCGCACTTCCAAGCGGTTGGGGATCGGCCGCAGCGCATCCGAGAGTCTCAGCGGGATGTTGCGCACCGTTCGCAGGTTGGTCGTGACGTCTTCGCCTTGCACGCCGTCGCCGCGCGTCAAACCGCGCACGAGTAGTCCGTCGACATAGAGCAACGACGCGCTGACGCCGTCGAATTTCGGTTCGACCGACCAGGCGAGTTCGGCGCCGGTCTCCAGGCCGAGGAAGCGCAGGATGCGTTCTTCGAACTCGCGCACTTCTTCGTCCCCGAAGAGGCTGTCGATCGAGAGCATCGGCACTTCGTGCGCGACCTTCGCGAAGCCCCGGCCTTCCGGCAGCGGCGCGCCGACGCGTTGCGTCGGGCTGTCCGGCGTCACCAGCTCGGCGTGTTGCGCTTCTAGATCGCGCAGCTCGCGGAACAGCGCGTCGTACTCCGCATCGGAGATCTCCGGCGCACTCTCGACGTAGTACAGGCGGTCGTGCCGTGCGATCTCGGCGCGCAGCTCGGCCACGCGTTGTGCGGCCTTGGTCGAGGAACTCATGCGCCTTCCGCCGGCGGTCAGTCGAGGTCAGCGGGGCCGAAGGCGTCCGGGAGGTATTCCGAGAGCCGCGCGAGGTGCAGGTCATCCCCGCGCACGAGCGCGACCCACAACTCAGGCGCGAACTCGTGCAGCACCTGGCGGCACGCACCGCACGGCGCGAGTCCGCGCGCTTGGTTCGTGTCGATCAAGATCGCACGCAGGTCGTGATCCCCTTCGGCCACGGCGCGCGCCACCGCGTTACGTTCCGCGCAGACCGTCAAGCCGTAGCTCGCGTTCTCCACGTTGCAACCCGCGACGATGCGGCCGCTGCCGGTGAGCAGCGCCGCACCGACGTGCACCCCCGAGTACGGCCCGTAGGCGCGCTCAGTAGCGGCGCGCGCCGCGGTTCGGAGGGCGGCGAGTTCGGCGTCAGAAGGCCGCAGCGGCGGCTCCTTCGAAGGCAGGTCCATCCGCAGAGGATCCCCCGCCGCCCCCCTCGCCGTCAATGCCGACGGAGCCGTTGTCGCCGTAGGAAGCGGCTTCTTCGTCGTCTTCGGACCCGTCCAGCGGCCGGTAACCGGCGTAGGGCACCGCCAAGAACAGCTTGCGCTGTCCAGTGATCGAGTCTTCGCGGTCTTCCAGCTCGAAGCTCACCCACGCTCGGCGTCCGACCAGCTCGGATGCATCGAGTTCGACTTCACCGCGCGCGTCGACGCCGAGCGCACAGAGCACCTGCTGCACGCGGTGCACCCCGCGCGGGCTCCACGTGATCGAATCCCAACCCGCAAGCCGCCCGGCGAGTTCACCGCCGGCAACCTGCAGCCGCAGGACCCAGCGCGGACTGCCGTCGCGCGCCAACTTCTCCTGCACGTCCGCCACCCGACAGAGGTAAGTCCCCGCCGGAACCGAAGTGTGCAGTTCCGCCTCCGCCACACTGTCGAAATTGAATTTCATAGGGTGCTCCCGTCCAGAACCCCGGCGAGCACGGGGCTGGTCTCGACAGGTAGACCGCCCCCGCACCCGGTGGTTCGCGGGTTTCGTCCCGAAATTCGCCCACCCTTACCCAGCAGCGCCGAAGCACCTCAGCAGGTTTGCGGGCGCAGGGCACCCGCGGCTAACCTCTCTCGCTCGCCACCGACCCGAAGCCTGCAAGAACCACCACCATGAAGATCCGCGCCGCCGTCCTCGAGAACTTCGGCGAACCACTCGTCGTCCAAGAAGTCGATCTCGCACCGCCGAAAGCGGGCGAGGTGCTCGTCAAAATCAAGTCGTGCGGCGTCTGCCACACAGACATGTACACCGCGAGCGGCGCCGACCCTTCGGGTTACTGCGACTGCGTGCTCGGCCACGAAGGCGCGGGCATCGTCGAAGAAGTCGGCGCGAGCGTGACGAGCGTCAAGCCCGGCGACCACGTCATCACACTCTTCTCGCCCGAGTGCGGCGAGTGCGTGAACTGCAAGTCCGGCAAGACGAACATCTGCCTCGCGATCCGCGAACAGCAAGGTCAAGGTTACCTGCCCGACGGCACGTCGCGCCTCTCGCGCGACAAGGGTCCGCTGCGCCACTTCATGGGCACGAGCACCTTCGCCGAGTACACCGTGATGCCCGAGATCGCGTTGGCGAAGGTCAACCCGGAAGCGGACTTCGACGCGATCTGCTTGCTCGCGTGCGGCGCGACAACCGGCATCGCGGCGGCGCTCTGGAAAGCCGAAGTCGAAGCCGGTTCGTCCGTCGCCGTGTTCGGCGCGGGCATGGTCGGCCTCGGCGCCGTCGCGGGCGCGAAGCTGCGCGGCGCGGAGAAGATCATGGTCGTCGACATGAGCGACGAGCGCCTCGAGCTCGCGAAGCAGTTCGGCGCGACGCACGTGATCAAGGGCGGCGACGCGAGCGTACAGCAGATCGTCGATGAGACGGACGGCTTCGGCGCGGACTACACCTTCGAAGCCACCGGCATCGTCGGCGTGATGGGCCAAGCGGTCGAAGCCGCGCGCATGGGTTGGGGCCTCTGCACGCTGCTCGGCGTCGCGGGCAAGGGCGAGAAGCTCGAGATCATCCCACGCTTCCTGATCACCGGTCGCAAGGTCCAAGGCGGCAGCTTCGGCGGCGCGAAAGGGCGCACGCACGTTCCGCAGCTGGTCGAGATGTACATGCGCGGCGAGCTCGATCTCGACGGCTTCGTCTCGCACCGCATCACGCTCGACGAGGTGAACCGAGGATTCGATCTTATGCACCACCAAGACGGCATCCGTTCGGTGATCCAGTTCGCATGAGCAACACCCAGTTCGGCGAGATCCGCAACGAAGCCGGCGAACGGCTCGACTACAGCTACACCGACGGTCGCGACGGCGGGCGCGAGCTCGTCGTGATCGGCCACGGCGTGACGGCGAACAAGGATCGCGAGTGGGCGGTGACGCTGGCGAACGCGCTCAGCATCGCGGGCCTCGCCAGTCTGCGTTTCTCCTTCTCGGGCAACGGCGACTCCGAAGGCGACTTCCGAGACTCTTGCCCGACGAAGGAAGCCGAGGACCTCGGCGCCGTGCTCGACGCCGTCGAAGACCGCGAGCTGATCTACGTCGGCCACTCGATGGGCGCCGTCGTCGGCGTCCTGCGCGCGTGCGAGGACGACCGCATCAAGCTGCTGGTTTCGCTCGCCGGCATGGTCGACACGGCCGACTTCACGCGCCGCAAGTTCGGCGACGTCGAGCCGGGCGTCGGCTTCATGTGGGACAAGCCGGACTGCCCGCTCTCGCAGGCCTTCCTCGACGACATGGCCGAAGTCGGCTCGGTCGAACCGCTCGCCGAAGCGGTCAAGATCCCGTGGCTGCTCGTGCACGGCACGGACGACACCGTCGTGCCCTTCGACGAGAGCCTGACCATCGCGAACCGCGCGGCCGGCGAGGTCGAAGTGGTCGAACTCGAAGGCGCCGATCACGTCTTCTCGGGCGACGACGCCGGCGCGATGGCCGAGGCGGTCGTCGACTGGCTGCGCGCGCAGCTCGGCTAGGTACGGAGTCGGGACACTTCTTCCACGATTTCGGGCGGCCCCCCGCCTGGTGAGGCGCCCGACTGAAATCGTGGAAGAAGTGTCCTGACTCCGTACCTGGCAGCTCGGCGGACGCGAAAGCTAAGCTGGGTGTCATGCAAGAGACGCTCCCCTCCCTCGTCACGCCCGCGCTCGCTCGAAGACGTCTCGCGAGGATCACGGCATGAAGCCCTTTGCCCTCGTCACCGGCTGCAGCCGCGGCATCGGCGCGGCCACGGTCGGCCGGCTGCTCGAGCGCGGCTGGGAAGTGCTCGGTATCTCGCGACGCCTCGACTGTGAACACCAAGGGGTCGAAGGCTTCCACCACCAACGGCTCGACCTCGCCGACCTCGAGATGACCTCCGTCTACCTCACGGGCGCCTTCCACGAGATCGCGCAGCTCGACCAGCGCCCGCGCGTCGGCTTGGTCAACAACGCGGGACGACTGAACCCCATCGGACCGCTCTCGCGCATCGGACTGCGCGACCTCGACGCGGCGCTGCGCATGAACGCCGCGGTCCCCGCTTGGCTCGCCGGACACATCGCTTCGGAAGTCCGGTCCGCGCCCTGCCGCATCGTATCACTGTCCAGCGGCGCGGCGACCAGAGCCTATCCCGGCTGGGGCGCGTACTGCGCGTCGAAATCCGCACTGCGCATGGCGGACGAAGTGCTCGCGATCGAGCTCGACGAGTTCCCCGAGCTGGCCGGCTGCGACACGCGCGTCTTCAGCTACTCGCCGGGCGTCGTCGCAACCGAGATGCAGGAACAGATCCGCAAGATCGACGTCGCGGACTTTCCGCGCCGCGAGCGCTTCGATGAACTGCACGAGAGCGGCCAGCTGGTCCCGCCGGAGGAACCCGCGCTCGAGATCGTGGAGCTGCTCGAATCGGGCGCCGGACCGCGCCACCAAGCGCTGCGCTACCAAGGCTGAGGCGCGGCGTGTAAAGACCTCGCGCGGAAGCGCGCTTCGCCGGTCACGCACGGCAGCTGAGCCGGTAGCTCGCGCGAGCCCCCCATTCCCTCAGACCCAGCCCCCCTCCATGCGACGATTCACCGCCCCGCTGCTCTTCGCCTGCGCCGCACTCTTCTCCGCTCCGCTCCAAGCCCAAGTCAGCCCCAGCGCCGACTACGAAGTGCGCTTCGAGTCCACCTGGAGCGACACCTCCCACTCCGTTCCGCTGCCGCCCTTCGCGCACTACTCGCCGCTCATCGGCAGCACGCACGACGACATGCTGCACCTCTGGCAGCCGGGCGGGATCGCCACGCCGGGCATCGAGAGCATGGCCGAGACGGGCGCCACGGCGACCCTCGCCTCGGAGATCGACGCCGCGATCCTCGCCGGCTCGGCGGGGACGCGCCTGAACGGCCCGACGCTGTTCACGCCTGGCTCGACGACGATGGACCTCACCGCAACTCTCACGCACCCGCAGCTGACGCTCGTCACGATGATCGCTCCGAGCCCCGACTGGTTCGTCGGCATCGACGGACTCGACCTGCTCGAGAACGGTCACTGGATCGAGTCGGTCGCGGTCGATCTCTACGCCTGGGACTCCGGCACCGACAGCGGCACGATGTTCACGTCCGCGAACAGCGACACGAATCCCCAGGACCCGATCCAGCTGATCACCACGGGACCGTTCTTCGGCACGACGCCGCTCGGTCGCTTCGTGATCACGCGCAAGTCGGTCGTGACCTTCTGCTATGCGAAGGTCAACAGTCAGGGATGTCTGCCCTCGATCGGTTCGACGGGAACGCCATCGATGACGTCGGCTTCGCCGTTCACGATCTCGGCGATGAACGTGGTGAACAATCAGTTCGGCATGCTGTTCTACGGCTTCGAGCCGAGTGAGCAGCCGTTCCAAGGCGGCACGCTCTGCGCGCAGACTCCGGTGCGGCGCACCTTCGTGCTCAACTCCGGCGGCAATCCCGGGCCGGCGGATTGCTCGGGCGTCTACAGCTTCGACATGAACAGCTGGATCCAGAGCGGTGCGGACACCGACTTGATCGCCGGCACGCGCGTCGTCGCGCAGTTCTGGTCGCGCGACCCGCAGTCGGTGACGCCGACCGGGCTGACGAACGCGATCGACTTCGTAATCCAGCCCTGACCTGCGCGGTTCAGGACATCGACGTCACGCCGTCGTAGAACCCGTCAAGCCGAACTCTTCGGCGTAGGGTTGCAGCGCGTCGATGATGAACTGAATGTGATCGCCGGGGTCCGCCGCGAGCATCTCGATGCCTGCGGCGACCTCGGCGCGATCGACGCCCGCGGCGAAACCCTTCGACTTCAGCTTCTTCTTGACGCTCTTGGGCGTCAGCGTCGCGAGGCCTTCGGGGCGCACGAGCGCGCAGGCGCCGACGAAGCCGGTCAACTCGTCACACGCCAGCAGTGCCTTGTCGAGGATGGTCTCGTACGGAACGCCCCACTGCGTGTAGTGCGCGGAGATCGCGTGCGCGAGCGCGTTCTCGTCGCGGTCGCGCAACCAGGCGACGATGCGCTTCGGATGTTCTTCGGGCCACGCTTCATAGTCGGCGTCGTGCAGCAAGCCGGCGATGCCCCACTCTTCCACGTCCGCGCCTTCGCCGCCGTAGCGCAGCGCCGCCGCGCGCATGACGGCTTCGACCGAGCGTGCGTGGATGCGCAGTGCATCCGTCTTGGTCCACTCGCAGAGCTGCGTCCAGGCTTCGTCGCGCGTGATCTTCATGTGCGGAGCTTAGAGCATCTCCCAGAACTCACCCAGCCTCGGACGGCTACGGCACGCTTCGCTGCGTCAGACCTCCGCCGAGCCCCATCAAGACACCCGAAGCTTGTTCCTGGGCGATCTTGGTCTCGTCCTCCGGCTCGACTTCGCCGCCTTGCGGCGCGATCAGGAGCACGCCGCCGATGGAAGCGAGCGAGGTGTAGGTAATCGGTGCTCCATCCGCGAGCCGTGGGGGTCGGCTCGAAAGACCTACGCGCGGAGATCAGGGTTCGAGGCGAGAACAAGAGATCTGGCGCGCTTCCGCGCAAGTGAAGAACGAACGAGATCCGCACGCCTCATCGGGCGCGCGGGTCTCGCGGTAGGTCCTACGGCCGGCTCAGTCAGGCTGCGATGCGCTTCGCCATGCCCTGCCAGAGCTTCTCGCTGTACTCGGTGGCGTCCGCGAAGGCCGCGCTGATCTCGCGCTCGTCCAGGTCGCCGAAGCTGACCTCGTCCCAGTCGCCGCGCTCGAATGCGAGCACGCACTCGAGGGCGGACCCCAGCTTGCCGGAGTGCGCGAGGAGCGCAGCGGAGAGCTGCTCGGAGAGCGGCAGGTCTGCGAGCACTTGATCCATCGAGACGCGCGTCAGCGCATCCAGGTTCGAGAACAGGCCGGCGGTGAAGAACTCACTCGGGTCGTCCTGACCGGCGCGCTCGGCGAGGCCTTCGCACATCTTGGCGCGTCGCAGCGACTGCGTGACCAGATCGCCGGGCCGCTCGTCCAGGTCGATCAAGATGATCAAGCTGACGATCTCGCGGATCGCGCGCAGGCCGAGCAGCACGAGGCTGTGTTGGATCGCCTTGATCTCTTCCTGTGGCGCGAAGAGCGTCGAGTTGGAGTGGCGCAGCAACTTGTAGGCGAGCGAGACGTCCTGGCTGATCAGCTGCCCCAAGCCCTTCATCTCGACGTTCGGGTCGAGCAAACGCGACAGGATGCGCAACAGTCCCACGCGGTTCGACGGCACGCGGTGCCCCTTGACGAGCTCCGGCTTGTTCAGGAAGAAGCCCTGGAAGTAGTCGAAGCCGAGCTCGCGGCAGAACTTCAGTTCCTCCTCGGTCTCGACCTTCTCCGCGAGTAGCTTCACGTCCCACTTGCGCAGCTCTGTGACGAGCTCACGCGTCGCGTCGCGGTCTTGCGCGCGCAAATCGATCTTGACGTACTCCGCCATCTCCAGCAGCGGGTCGTTGTCCTCGCGGTGAATGTAGTCATCCAACGCGATGCGCACACCACGCTCCTTGATGCGCTCGACGCCCTCGATGACGGCGGCCGTCGGAAGGACGTCTTCGAGCACTTCCACTACGACGCGCTCGGGCGGCAAGGGCAAGGGCAGCTCGCCCGTGATGTAGCCTTCCGTCAGGTTCAAGAAGCACGGGACGTCGCCGACCAGGCGCTGCGCACCGATCTCGAGGAAGGCGTCGGACAGTACATGCGCCGTCGCGAGATCGCCGCTCACGAAGTCCGCTTCGCTGGACGCGCCCGAGGCGCGGTAGAGCAGCTCGTAAGCGTGGATCTTCAGCGAACGGTCGTAGATGGCTTGCCGGCCGACGTAAGCGCCTGCCATAGGATCGACTCCGGGTGTCTAGCGTGAGGACGGGACGCGTTCGGGGGCTCGCCGAACGCGCATGCGTGAACCCGGGTCCCCCCCGGGTGCAGGCCTACTCTCGACCTTCAGCGGCCGCACGGTTGAGCCTCCGCTCGGCTTTTCGGCCCCCAATCGAGCGATTCCAGCGCGTAGGACCGGTTCAGGCCTCCGCGGGGCCGGACTCACTCTCGAGTTTCTCGAGTCTCTCCAGCACCTCATCGCGTCTCTCGTGAGCCAGGAGCAGCAGCAGATCGCCGGGTCGTGCCCAGGCGAGCGCCCAGTCGACGGCTTCGAGTTCGCCGGCACAGTGCACGAAGCGGTCGCCCGGCACGCCCAGCGCGCGCAGCACCGACTCGATCAAGGCGGGGATTTCGCCCAGCTCGCGACCGCGCAGGTGCTCCGTGAGTTCCTTGATCACGATCATGTCGGTCTTGGCCTCGACCGTGATGCGGACCATCTCGCGGATCGACTCCTCGTCGCGATCGCCGGCTTGGCCGAGCAGCACGAGCCGGCGCTTGGCCGGAAGCTCGCGCAACAACTCGAACAGGGCTTCGAAGCCGTGCGGGTTGTGCGCGTAGTCCACGATCGCTTGCACTCCGCCGAACTCGTAGCGATTCATGCGACCGGGGTTCCCGTGGCGATCGCTCTCGAAGCGGTGCAAGCCGGCGCGGATCTCTTCAGCAGAGAAGCCGAGGCAGTCCGCGATCGCCGCTGCAGCGAGTGCGTTCGCGACGTTGTAGCGCGCGGCGCCCGCCATGGTGATCGGCACCTCTTCGACGCCGAGCAAGCGTTCGCGCTGCGTGCCGCGGGACAGCCACAGCGCGCCGTTCTCGAGGAAGGCAGCGCGCCCGCCGCGCGCCATCTGATGCGCGAGCACGAGCGAGTCGGCGTCGAGCGTGAACCAGACGATCTCGCTCTCGAGTTCCTCCGACAGGCGCAGGACGACCGGGTCGTCGGCGTTGAGCACCACCGTGCGCGCGACGCGCGTGATGACGAACTTCCCTTCGGCGAGGCCTTCGAGCGTACCGACGCCCCACTCTCCGAGGTGGTCGGCGCCGACGTTCAACACGGCCGAGACGTCGCAGTGTTCGAGCGCGAGTCCGCGCCGCAACATGCCGCCGCGCGCGGTTTCCAGGAGGCCGAGTTCGGTGCGCGGGTGGCGCAACACGAGCCGCGCGCCGCCGGGTCCCGACCAGTCGCCTTCTTCCAGCACCTCGTCGCCGATGCGCACGCGATCGGTCGACGTGACGCCGGCGCACTTGCCGGCGGCGGCGGCGATCGAGGCGAGCAAGCGGACCGTCGTCGTCTTGCCGTTCGTCCCGGTGATCATCGCCGTGGGAACATCGTGCAGCACGGACCAGTCGACCTCGCCCGGCGTCGGGATCGCGTCCACGGGCCAGGTGCGCGAGCCGGTGCCGAGACCGACGGAGACGTAATCGTCGTCCGAGAGGAACGCGGTTCCGTGCGCGAGTGCTGCAGTGCGCATCGCGATCAAGGCGGGATTGGACTCGGCATCGATCTCGGCGCGCAGACGCTCTAGTTCAGCGCCGAACTCGATCGGCGCGTCGCCGCGCACGCTCGCTACCGCTGCGTTCCACGCGCTCTCGTTGACTTCCGTCGCGGCGTAGAGCGCGTCGAGTGGCGCGCTGATCGCGAGACTCGCGCCGTCCGGCGAGACGCGCACGAAAGTGCACTCGTCCGACCAGCCGAGAGCGTCCAACCGCCGGTGCGCCGCAGCGCCCCAGGCCTCGATCATGCTGTCGCGCGCGTCTTCCGGGATCGCGACGTCGATCACCGCGCCGGGGCGGTTCGACAAGATGTTCGCGCCCGTGAGCCGCCGCGAGTCGAGCAGTTCCATCAATCCTCGAGCTCTTGCGGACGCGCAAGTCGGACGCCGCGTTCGTCACGGATCAACTTCTCGCCGTTACCGAACGCCGCCTTGGGCAGTTCTTGGCGCTCGATGCGCGTCGAACTCGAGCGCGCGGGCGCGGCTTGCCCTTCGTCGCCTGACTGGAAGCTCGTGATCTGTTTCCAGCAGCGCGAGATCGCGTCGCCGAAGATCAGCAGCAAGTCGCCGGGCTGTGCCAGCTCGAGCGCGCGATCGACCGCTTCGACTTCGTTGGGGATCACTTCGATCTGCGCTTCGGGCACACCCGCGTCGAGCAGGGCTTGCCGTTGCATGCCGGGCACTTCGTCGCCGTCGCGACCCCGCGTGTTGTCGTCGCGGCGACAGATGTAGTGGTCGTAGTGACCCGCTACCAAGGTCGCGATCTCGCGGATGTCTGCGTCGCGACGATCACCCGGCGCGGCGACGACGACCAGCTTGCGCCCCTGCGTCTCGAGACGGTCGGTCAAGCCGACCATCGCGCCGACCGCCGCGGGGTTGTGGCCGTAGTCGAGGATCACACGGAAGGGATGGTCATCACAGATGTTCATCCGGCCCGGCGCCTGGAAGTAGGTCATGTCGAACGTCCGCAGGCCGAGACGAATCTCGTCGAGCTTGACGTCCATCGAGTAGCTGATCGCGGCCGCGAACATCGCGTTCTGCACGTTGTGCACCGCCTTGCCGTCGAGCGTCGCCGGGATCAGGTGAGTCCAGAGCAACGGTATCTGCGATCCGTTGTCGTAGACCGTGATCATGTCGCCGGCCATGCTCTCCTCGAGCACGACGGCCCGACCGCCGGCCAGGATGTGTTCGCGCACCAGGGGGTGGTGCGCATTCATCGTCACGTAGCAGAGATTGGTAGCCTTCGAGTAGTCCGCCATCATGAGGCAAAGCTCGTCGTCCGCGTTCAAGACGGCCGTGTCGCGAGCGACTTCGACCAAGATGCGCTTCACCTTGGCGAGGTCTTCGAGCGTGTTGACGCCCTTCAAGCCCAAGTGATCGGCTTGCACGTTCAACACCGCGCCTACGTTGCAGCGCCGATAGCCGAGTCCGCGGCGCAGGAGGCCGCCGCGCGCCGTCTCGAGGATCGCGACGTCGACCGATGGGTCGCGCAAGATCATGCGCGCCGCTTGCGGACCGGTCATGTCGCCGGCGACGGTCTTGTGACCATCGATGTAGACGGCGTCGGTCGTCGCCAAGCCGACGTGGTGGCCGGCCAGCTTGAAGATGTGCGCCGTCATGCGCACGGTCGTCGTCTTGCCGTTGGTGCCCGTCACTGAGGCGATCGGAATGCGCGACGGAGACCCGGGCGGGAAGAGCATGTCGAGCACCGGCCCCGCGACGTCGCGCGGCGTGCCCTCGCTGGGCGACACGTGCATGCGGAATCCGGGCGCTGCGTTCACTTCGCAGATGGCGCCGCCGGTGACGCTGAACGACTCGCTGATGTCCGTCGTCAAGAAGTCGACACCAGCCACGTCGAGACCGATCGCCTTCGCCGCGCGCACGGCCATCTCGCGATTGTCGGGATGCACGATGTCGGTCACATCGACCGCCGTTCCGCCCGTCGACAAGTTGCCGGTCGAGCGCAAGTAGACCATTTCGTCCTTCGGCGGGATCGACTGCGCGGTGTAACCGAGGTCTTGCAGCAAGCGCTCGGCTTGGTGGTCGAGGCTCAGCTTGGTGAGCACTTTCTCGTGACCGATGCCGCGTCGCGGGTCTTCGTTCACCGCGTCCATCAGCTGTTCGATGGTGTGGACGCCGTCGCCCTGGACGTGACCGGGCACGCGTTTCGACGCCGCGATCAGCTCGCCGTTGACGACGAGCAAGCGGTGGTCGAGGCCGGAGATGAAGCTCTCGACGAGCACGGTGCGGCTGTGTTCGCGCGCGTGCGTGAAAGCGGCGCGCACTGCATCCTTGTCGGTCAGGCCGATCGAGACACCGCGCCCGTGGTTCGCGTTCAGCGGCTTGACGACCACCGGGAACCCGATGCGTTCCGCCGCGCGCGCCGCCTCTTCCTCGCTGTAGACCATGCGCTGATGCGCGACGGGCAAGCCGAGGTCGCCGAGCAGTTTGTTCGTCTCTTCCTTGTCGGACGCGATCTCGACGGCGATGTGTCGCGTCTCGCTGGTCACGGTCGCCTGGATGCGGCGGCCGTACTTGCCGTGACCGAACTGCACGAGGCTGTAGCGGTTCAAGCGCAGCCACGGGATGCCGCGGTCTTCGGCGGCGCGCACCAAGCTCGCCGTGCTGGGTCCCAGCGCGCGTCGTTGCGAGGATCGGATGAAGTCGTCGCGTTCCGTCTCCCACTCGAAGTCGGCCTTGCGAGCCGCATCGGGCTGCAGCTCGGCGGGCAGCAGGCTCATCAACAGATCGAGCGCCAAGCTGCCGGCCGCGACGCCCACGTCTTCTTGTTCGTAAGCGTACACGACGTCGTACTCGCCGGTGTTGCCCGTACCACGCGTCTTGCCGAAGGTCACTTCAGCGCCGGCGATGTTCTGCAGCTCGATCGCGACGTGTTCGAAGATGTGACCCATCCAGGTGCCTTCACCCTCGGTCAGGCGACGCACGAAACCGCCCGCTTCGCCGTAGGAACAACCGTGTTCCTGCAAGCCCGGCAAGGCTTCGACCAGAGCTGTCGTGAAGTCGGGCCCGAGCCGGGTCGACGACCAGTCTTCGAGCTCGCCGAGCTGCACCGTCAAGTGGATGACGGGGAACAGCGCGTAGAGACTGGGACCGATGTAGACCGATCGCGCAGTGATCTTCATGAAGATTCCTCGTCGCGCTTAGTGGACCGGCTAGCCCGCCGCGTTTCGATGTCGTACGTGCCGCCGTCGACGAGCACGTGCAAGCGGATGTTGATCAAGCAGACCGGGTCGTGACGCTTGGCGGAATCCATCGACGAGAACTCCATCTCGGAAGGATCCACGATCGTCAGCGCGCCGCTTCCGACGACCTCGAACTTATGGTCCGGGCCGACGAACGCCGCCGTGTCTTCATCGAGGCCGATGCCGATCGGTCGCGGGTTGTACGCGATCGACGTCAAGAGCCGGCCCAAACGGTCGCGTTGCCGGAAGTGTTGGTCGACGATCATGCTGTGCGTCAGACCGAGGCCGGGCACGAGCGTCACCATGTCGCTGCGCGGCGTCGAACCCTCTTCGCCGCCGGCGATCATGTGTTCCGCCATGAACGATGCGCCCGCCGAAGTACCCGCGACGTGCAAGCCGTCGCTCTGGTGGCGTTCACGGATCATGTCCGCGACCGGCGTTCCTCCAAGCGTCGTCGAGAGCCGCAGCTGGTTCCCACCCGTCAAGAACACGCCCGTCGCGCGCTCGAGGATCTGCAAGTACTCGGGGTTCTTGCAGTCCGCGCGCTCCTCGAACGGGAGCGAGTCGATGGTGCCGACGCCGAAGTCGCGGAAGATCGCCTCGTAGCGCGAGGCGGTGTCTTCCATCCGCGAGGCGGTCGGGATGATCGCGATGCGCGCGTCGTCTCCGCCGGCGATGGATGTAAAGCGTCTCAGGATCTTGGCGTGCCGTAGTTTTTCTTCGGCGCCACCGATCGGGATCAAGTAGCCACGTGTCATACGTCGTGCGTCTGGTTGCAGTCCGGGGAGGATCAGTGGGTGTTCGTCTCGAAGGTGCCGCGTCGCAGCACTTCGCCGTCGCGCAAGTGCCAGCAGCCTTGGGCCATCACGCTGCGCGGCATGCCGTCGTCGCCGAGCACGAGGAGGTCGGCGTCGCAGCCGACAGCCAGCGCGCCCTTGCCGGCGAGCTTCAAGTGCCTCGCGGGATTGGATGTGAAGGCGGGCAGCACCGTCTCGAGCGCACGACCGGCGCGCAGCAGCGCGGCCAAGGTCGACGCAAGCGTCTCGGCGCGGCCGACGTCCATGTGCGTCATCGCGCCTTGTGCGTCGAAGGTCGGCAAGCAACCGCCGCTGTCCGAGCTCGCCGTGATGCGATCGCGCGGCAAGTCGGCGTCGAAGTAGCGTCCGAGCGCGTCCTCTGCCGCGAGCGCGGGATCGCCGTCCTCGACCGGGAAGCAAGTCACGTCGATCGTGCAGCCGCGCTGCGCCAGGACCAGCGATTCCTCGAACAGCGCCGGCCGGCGGTTCACGTGCGTCGGGTTGAAGACGCGCGCGGGCAGTTCCGACCGGTCGAGCGCGCGCCGCACGAGATCCAAGCCGCGTTCACCATCGCCGAGGTGCAAGTGCACGATGCCGGCCTTGCCGGCGAGCATGCCGCCGACCTGTGCTTCGGACGCGACGCGCAACAGCTCGTCGAGGGTCGGCTGACTGGAACGGAAGTCGGACAGCGCCAGTTCACCGACACCGACCACGGAATCGAGGTGAACGATGTCTCCGCGCAAGCTGCCGGTCAGCGTGCGCGGCGGAAGGTGGTAGCCGCCGGTATAACAATACGCGCCGAGACCTTCGGCCCGCAGCGCGCGCGTGTTCGCGAGCAGTTCTTCCATGCTGCGCGTCTCGGCGTCCGTGCCGAGCAAGCCGACGACCGTCGTCACGCCGGCGCGCGTGAAGCTCGACAGACAGGGCGCGGGAACGCGCGTCTCGGCACCGGCTTCGCCGCCGCCGCCGGTCGTGTGCGCGTGACCATCGACGAAGCCGGGGACCACGCGCGCTCCGGCGAGGTCGACTTCTTCCACGGCACACGGACCCGACCAGCTCGGCACATCGTCGCCGTAGCCGATCAAACGACCTCCGGCGATCACGAGCGACGTTCGTCCCAGTGCTTCAGGCGCGAAGAGTTCGACGTTGCGGAGGATCGTGATCATGCGGAGCGCCGGCAGCTCAGGGGACGAGGGGGAGATCGGGACGGCTTCGCGTCCGCGCACAGCGCCCGAACTGCCTGGGGCGCCATTCTAGGGTCCCGCGGCCGCCCTGACTCGCCCGAATGATCAGTGCGTCGCGCGTTCTCGAGCCGCGTTCGCCTCGATCCAGTCCGTCACCGGCCCCGCGCCTCGAGTGGCGGCGGCGAAGGCGCGCGCCATGTTGTCCCCCATCACGCCTGCGACCTCGGTCGGCGCGAGCCCTGCAGCGCTGAGCGCGTTGGCGAGCAGCGGGTAGCAAGACGCGTCCTCGAGCCCCTGCACCGCGTGGTCGATGCCGTCGTAGTCAGAGCCCAGACCGACGTGGGACGGACCGGCGATCTCGATCGCGTGCAGCACGTGGCGGACCATCACGTCGATTCCGCAAGGAGCGGCGTGCGCTTGAATGAACTCGCCCTGCGCGATGAAGGTCGCCGTGTCGTTCCCTTCGTCGATCGCTTGAAACTCGGGCAGGGCTCGGACGCGAGACGCTTCAGCACGCGAATCCGCATCCAAGAAGCCGGGCAAGAAGGCGATCCCGACGACCCCGTCCGCGCGACCGAGTTCGCGCAGCTGGTCATCGGTCAGGTTGCGCGGGTGAGCGTGCAGCGCCTTGCAGCACGAATGACTCGCAATCACCGGGCGCGAGCTGGTTTCCAGCGCGTCGAAGAAGCTCTGTTCACCGGCGTGCGAGAGATCGACGAGCATGCCGAGCTCGTTCATGCGACGCACGACCTGGCGGCCGAAGTCCGACAAGCCCGCGGGAACCTCGGGACCCGCGCCGTCCTGACAAGAGCGCACCCAGTCGAGGTGGTTGTTCCAGACCAAGGTCAGGACGCGCACGCCTTGCGCGTGGAAGCGCTCCAGTTCCTCGAGCGAGCCCGCGAGCGAGTGCCCGCCTTCGATGCCCGCGACCAGCGCGATGCGCCCGGCGGCGCGTGTCCGCGCGAAGCTCTCGCCGTCCGTCACGAGGTCGGCGAGCTCGGGGTGGCGTTGCGCCAAGCCCTGCACGCAAGCGACCAGCCGGCGCGTGCGGCGCGTCGCGGCCTCGGGACCCTCCGCCAGGAACTTCGGGTCGCACCAGGAGACGAGCACGACGGCTCCGAGGCCGCCGCGAGCTCCCCGCACCAGGTCGAGGTGGCCGCGACCTTCGCGGCCGAGATCCCAGCCGAGGTCGAGGGTCTTCTGGATCGAGTCGACGTGGGTGTCGAAGACGAAAGGGGCGTCGCTGTGAGGCATGGGGCTAGGAGTAGCAGGCACGCGCCGCGGATGCTCGGCCAGGCCTCCGGAAAGCGCCTGCGCGCTGCCGTGATTCCGAGCCGATATGCGGCTCCTCGGACGGGAAGTCGGACCGGCTCATTCTACGCAGAACATCAAGTGTCCGACCTTCTCGCTGTCGCCAACACTGCCTCCCCGGCCTGGACAGCCGCCCTCAAGCTCACTGAACGGGGTGGCGTCGACAATCTATCCGGACGGCGCACAACAGATGCGTGAGCACGGCTAAAGACATGCCGGTCCTCGCGGAGCGGCTCGACGACCTCATCACTGTGCCCGCGCGGGTTCCACGCGGCCGCCCTGCTCGTGAGCGCCACTGCCCAAGCGCAGTGCCCCGCCCCGGACGCCAGCGAGCCGAACGACTCGTGTGCCACGGCGACCCCCATCAGCACCGGCCTGACCAGCAACCTGACCCTGGAAGGCACGCTCGCCACCCACTTCGTGGTGCTCGACGACGAGCAGGTCTCCTGGATCAACGACACCGGCGTCGCCGTCGACGTAGCGATCCAACTCACGTACTCGATCATCGACACGAGCTTCACCTGCAGCGACGAATCGCTCGACGCGTCGGTGGGCCCGGACCCGTGCATCGCTGCAGTCGACGACGCTTGCGGTTCCGCGGTGACGCTGACCGCCGGCCTGCGCTCGGGCCTGTTCGTCAGTGACTCGGACGAGGACTTCTACAAGATCTCCGTCCCCTCGACCGAGCAAGTCGTGATCGATCAGACGTGGACCGTGGACGACGCTTGGCCCGCGATCGAGATCTACTCCGACTCGACTTGCTCCGTGCTTCTCGACAGCGGTGCCTGGGGCAGCGGCGTGAACCAAGTCGTCTATGGAAACGCCACCGGCGCGACCGTCGACTTCTACGTGCGCGTCTACCTCGACGACGGCGACTGCGAGACGTACAACCTGAACGTCACGCTTCAGCCCGACGCCTGCATCCTCACGCCGGACGACGCCTTCGAAGACGACGACGACTGCGCGTCGGCCGTGCCGCTCGGTGCGGGCACGCACACTGGTCTGTTCATGCGCGATGCGGACAGCGACTGGTGCGTGGTGATGATCCCCGCCGGTCAGGTCCTGACGATCGTTCAGACCTACTCGCCCGTGGTCGCGATGGGCATCGACTGCTTCAACGACAACCTGAGCTGCGTCTGGCCCGACATGCAGGTGGCCTTCGGTGGTGGACTGAACACGCAGGTGCTCCCCAACACGCTTGGCGCACCGGTGACGGTCTACCTCAAGTGCTACATGGAGAACGGCGACGCTTGCTCGTCGTACGACCTCAACGCCAGCTTCACGTCCGACCCCTGCCAACAGACGGGTGCGGACGACTTCCTCGAAGAGAGCGACGACTGCGCCGGCGCAACGCCGGTGAGCCTCGCCGGTGAGTCCTGGACGGGCCTCTTCGTCTCGAAGAACGACTCCGACTGCTACAGCTTCTCGCTGCCGGACGGTGCCTCGGTTCAGGTCGATACGTCGTTCATCAGCAACAACGGCAACATCGACACCTTCCTGTACGACTCGGCCTCGGCCGTCGCCTTCACCTGTGGCGATCCCGGCTCCTACCTCGCCGCGTCCGCGGGCTTCGACGACGTCGAGTCCATCAGCTGGACGAACACGACTGGCAGCACCGAGACCTACTACATCAAGGTGGAGGTCTGGAACGACCCGAGCAACGCCAGCTGCGGCACGTACGACTTCGACGTCACCTACTCGGGCAGCGCCTACGCGTTCCCCTTCTGCTTCGGTGACAACTCCAGCGCGGCTTGCCCCTGTGGCAACTCTTCGGTCGTCGGCGCAGGCGAAGGCTGCATCAGCTCGATCGGCGTCGGTGCCATCCTGAACGTCACCGGTTCGAACTCCATCGCGGCGGACGACTTGTCCTTCACGGTGACGCAAGCGCGTCCGAACCAGACGGCCATGTTGGTGCAAGGCGCTTCTGAGATCGCCTCGCCCTTCAAGGACGGCATCCTCTGCATGGGTACCCCGACCGAGCGCGTCGAGCCCATGTTCCTCGACGCGAGCGGCATGGCTTCCACCAGCGGCTCGATCGTCACGGACGGCAACATCACGACGCCCGGCTCGACCCGCTACTACCAGGTCTGGTTCCGCGACCCCGGCGGCATCAGCCCCTGCGGCAACGGCTCCAACTTCAGCCAGGGCCTGCGCGTGTTCTGGTGGATCTGATCCACGCCTGAGACGACACCCTCGCTGACAGACAAGGGCGGCCCCGCATCCCGCGGGGTCGCCCTTCTTCATGCCTGTGGTGTCAGCGCGTTAGCGGGGCTCGCCGACCTCGAGCGGCCGGACTGTGACGGACGCTCGTGAGAGTCGATGCGGAGGAGGCCTCGCTAAGCTGCCCGGGATTCCCGACCTACCAGCCCCCCGGCTCCGACACGCGAAGAGACACCACCATGACCAAGCCCGACTCCCCCACCCGCGGCCGCTTCGGCAACGTCGCGAACCAAGCCGACGTTGCAGCCGAGGACTGGAACCACGAGCCCTCCGGAGTCTCGGTGAGCTCGCGCGAAATGGCGGTCGCGCTCAGCGCGCGGGAGCTCGGCTACTGCGTGGTGACGCTCGAGCCGGGCAAGCGCTCTTGCCCGTACCACTTCCACCACAGCGAGGAAGAGCTGTTCGTCGTGCTCGAGGGCCGCGGGATGTTGCGTCAGGGCGACGAGTCGGGCGAGGAGGAAGAACTCGAGCTCGCCGCCGGCGACTTCGTGTCCTTCCCGCCCGGCACCGGCATCGCGCACCAGTTCCACAACCACACCGGCGAGCCCTTCCGCTACCTGGCGGTCAGCAACCGACTGCCGCACGACGTCTGCGAGTACCCCGACTCCGACAAGATCCTGGTGCGCGGCCCGCGGCGGCGGATGCTGCGACGGACGCCGACGCTCGACTACTTCGACGGCGAGGCCTGAGCGGCTCCGGCGGGGCAGCGACGCGACCGCCAAATCGACAGGCCACTCGGCGGCACTACGGGGGCGCTGCCAAAGTGACAGGGACCGCCGGGGAAGCAGGGCGGGGCGGGCTCCCGTCGAGCAGCACAAGTGCTTGCCAGTGCTCGGCTTGCGCACAGGCGTGCCACGGACGGTACGCGGGCACGGGACTTGCTTTCTGCGCTCCGCCGGGCCCCACGTGGCCCGGTTCATGCCATGTCCCTTGACCGCCGCATCCTCATTGCTGACGACGACCTGGAGATCCGCCAGGGCGTCGCTGATCTATTGTCCGGACTCGGACTGCAGATCCTCGAGGCTGAGACCGGTGACGAGGCCCTGGCGATCGTGCGGCGCGGCAACATCCAGCTCGCGCTGCTGGACAATCAAATGCCCGGGGCCACCGGCCTCGAGATCCTGCAGGTGATCCACGAGGAGATCCTGCGCGTCCCCTGCATCGTCTGCTCGGGCGACTCCTACGAGAGCCTCGAGCGCATGGCCCGCGCCGCCGGCGCCTTGGCCGTGCTGAAGAAGCCGGTCGAACCGCTGATCCTGCGCACCGAAGTGGTGCGCGCGCTCGGCCTCTCGAACGGGCACTAGATCCAGAACCCGAATTCGCCGCCGGTCGTCGCCGGCGGTGCTGCATCCAACCGAACCCAAGAACTCACGCAACACGCAAGGAAGAGCCCCATGGCCACCCGCACCAAAGCCGCCCCCAAGAAAGCCGCCACCAAGTCCGCCAAGACCGCGATCCGCCCGATCGGCGACCAGATCTTGGTCCAGCGCATCGAAGCCGAAGACATCACCGCCGGCGGCATCCTGCTTCCCGAGTCCGCCAAGGAGAAGCCCAAGGAGGGCATCATCATCGCGCTCGGCGAAGGCAAGACCCTCGACAACGGTGAGCGTTCGACCTTCGCCGTCAAGAAGGGCGATCACGTGCTCTTCACCAGCTACGCCGGTACCGAAGTGAAGTACGCCGGCAAGGAATACCTCATCATGCGCGAGTCGGACATGCTCGCCGTGATCGAAGGCTGATCGCGCTCCCCACACACCCAACCGAACAAGAGGAGCGCAGCCCATGGCTAAGCAAATCAGCTACGACGCGCACGCGCGCGAACACATCAAGAACGGCGTCACCAAGCTGGCCCGTGCCGTCAAGATCACCCTCGGCCCCCGCGGCCGCAACGTGATCATCGAGAAGTCCTTCGGCAGCCCCACCGTCACCAAGGACGGCGTGACGGTCAGCAAGGAAATCGATCTCGAGGATCCCTACGAGAACATGGGCGCTCAGCTGGTGAAGCAGGTCGCTTCCCAGACGAACGACCAGGCCGGTGACGGCACGACGAGCGCCACGGTGCTCGCCGAAGCGATCTTCCTCGAAGGCCTCAAGAACGTCACCGCCGGTGCCAACCCGGTCGCGCTGAAGCGCGGCATCGACGCCGCGGTCAACGCCGCCGTCGAGAGCCTGCAGAAGCAGTCGAAGAAGGTGAAGACGTCCGAAGAGATCGCGCAGGTCGGCTGCATCGCTTCGAACAACGACCTCGAGATCGGCAAGATGATCGCCTCGGCGATGGACCGCGTCGGCAAAGACGGCGTGATCACAGTGGAAGAGGGCAAGACCCTCGCCACCGAGGTCGAGTGGGTCGAAGGCATGCAGTTCGACAAGGGCTTCTTGTCGCCGCACTTCATCACCAACCCCGCTTCGATGGAGTGCGTGCTCGAGAACCCGTACATCCTCATCTACGAGAAGAAGATCTCGTCGGTGAAGGACATGATCGGCACGCTCGAGCAGGTCGCGCAGTCGGGCAAGCCGCTGCTGATCATTGCCGAAGACATCGAGGGTGAAGCCCTCGCGACGCTCGTCGTGAATCGCCTGCGCGGTTCCTTCGCCTGCGCCGCCGTCAAAGCCCCCGGCTTCGGCGACCGTCGCAAGGCCATGATGGAGGACATCGCGGCGCTGACCGGCGCCACGCCGATCTTCGAAGCCACCGGCGGAACGCTCGAAGGCGTCACGCTCGGCGACCTCGGCCGCGCCAAGAAGGTTATCCTCTCGAAAGACGAGACGACAATCATCGAAGGCGCCGGCAACAAAGAAGCGATCCAAGGCCGCATCGGTCAGATCCGCGCGGAGATCACCCACACCAAGTCGGACTACGACAAAGAGAAGCTCCAAGAGCGTCTCGCCAAGTTGTCCGGCGGCGTGGCCCAGATTAACGTCGGCGCTGCGACCGAGTCGGAGATGAAAGAGAGGAAGGCGCGCGTCGAAGACGCCCTTCACGCCACCCGCGCTGCGGTGGAAGAAGGCATCGTCCCCGGCGGCGGTACTGCTCTCTTGAACGCGATCGAAGCGCTCGAAGCCCTCAAGCTCGAAGGTGACGAACGCGTCGGTGCGATGATCATCCGCCGCGCGCTCGAAGCTCCGATGCGTCAGATCGCGACGAACGCCGGCCAAGACGGCTCGGTCATCGTGCAGAACGTCCGCACCAACAAGTCGAAGACCTACGGCTACAACGCCGCGACGGACGTCTACGAAGACCTCGTCAAGGCGGGCGTCATCGACCCCACCAAAGTGGTGCGCACCGCGCTTCAAAACGCCGCCAGCGTCGCGAGCCTGCTACTCACCACCGACGCCTTGGTCAGCGACATGCCGGCCGAGAAGGACGAAGCCCCGCACGCCCACGCTCACTGAACCGGGCAGCGTCCGCGATGACGTGAATCGAAATGCGAGCGCCCGATTCCGCGAGGGGTCGGGCGCTCGCGTGTCTATGACCGGGAGCCTCTCGCGCTCAAGCGCGGAACGAGACCGGCCAACCTGAGCGAGTGGCGTATGGCCCCCAGCTAGAAGTAACCACTATGTAAAACCTGCAGAATCCGGCAAGAACCACTAATGCTCTATTGAATCCCCCCCCTCGCCCCTAGCCTCTCATTGCCTTCCTAGCCACCACCAGTATGCGCAGCCAATAGCTCCCGGAGGGGCCAATACCATAGCACACATCACTTCCCTACATTTTCGATCTTTCATGCTCGCCTGCATGCTCTCCCTCATGGCTTCCGCGGCCGTCGCGACGCCGCAAACAGACACCCCTTGGCAGGAACTGGGGTACTCCGTCACGAGTGGAGGATTCACCCCTCAGCTTAGTATCGAAGGTACCGCGAGAGTCGGACGCCAGTGCAGAGTCACCATCTCCGAAGCGCCGCCTGGACGGCAAGGGGGGCTCTATTTCGGACTTCCGACATATGGGGTAATCCTCGGACACACATTGGTTCCGGACAACACTCGATACTTCCCCTTCACTGTGGGCCTGAACGGCCAAGCGACGATCGATTTTGCATGGACCGTTCCGAATCCCGGAGAGCAGCGAGCTTTCCAGGCCGTGATCCGAGACGGAGGAGGCGGCTACGCATTCTCGAACGCTGCGCTCGGCACGGCAATGACAAGGGCAGAAGGAGTCGTGTACGATGCGGCCCTCTCGGCCTCGAACAACTGGCAGGCTGTCGAGGTCAAGTCAGTCAAAGAAGTGGCTGCCATCAACGACACACAGTCCCGACAAGCCGCAATCGACATCATGGTAGCCCTAGGCGCAATGCCCGACATGCACTGGTCTGGCCAAGGGACTCCCTTCGGGGTGGGGATCATCCCCCAGTACTATGGCCTGATCCCGCAAGCAGAACTGGACCAGCACGAGACGTTCCTGAGTTCCCTCTTGTCTGACAACTCCACGCTGGTCGAGGTCGTGTTCTACGAGCCGAGCGTCGGCAATTTCTCAAGCTACTCGGTGGTGCACGCGGGAGAGGACCTAGTGGCGTACGACACGTTCATGGACAATATGTGCATGAACTGGCCAATTCCGGTCGAACCGGTTCTCTCTCAAGTTGGTTCTGGCTTCGCCGGATTGCCGAACAGCGCCGCAGCCCCCGAGCATAACAGTCGAGTCGATTGGAGTTCGAGCAATTACCTGGGAGTAGAGATGTTCAGCGGCTTTGCTGAGTTGGTCATCGAGTGCGACGAAGAAGGGAACGTGAACATTTGCTCCTCCCGATCCGATAGCGCCTCGTCATTCACTTGGGAGGCTGCAGTCAGCACGTCTGACTCTATCAGCGAAAACGGCGATTGCTGTGTTGTCCAGGCATCTATCGGCGCCGCTTCAGGACTCAAGGGTGCAAAGGTCGGAGCGGACGGAGTCTCCATCGAGATATCCGGCTGGCTTGGACAGTCCTACGCGCAGACCGTGGTTCTCATCCAGTGCTGCGAAGACCTGGCTCAAAGTCAATGAACGAGCACAACACAAGACGGCCTCACCTCCTGAAGATCGTGCTGATTGCTGTGGCCATCATTGTTGCCGGACTAATCCTCATCCTCCTTTATTCACTGACTCCCGGCATGGAGTCCACGCTGCCCGGCTAATGGTCATATCCAAGCACTGATCCGGTGCGATCACCGGCCTCATCCGAGCGCCTGATTCCTTCACAGAGTCGGGCGCTCGCTTCGCTGCGGTGGAAGAAGGGTAAGCGTTGCATGACGCCCACCCCATCATCGAGACCGGCTCTCGGCCGGCGCAGCGGCCCTACTCGCTCGACGCAACGAAGCGCTGGAGCAAGTCGGCGCGGTGGTCGAGCACGACCGGCTCCCACTTTCGCTTCCAGCCGTGCGGCGTGAGCGCCCGCACGTCGCTCTCGGTCGCGATGCGCAGCAACACGTCGCGTAGGTAAGTGCGCGGATCGACGCCCGCGGCCTTGGCTGTTTCGATCAGGCTGTAGAGCACGACGGCGGTGCGCCCGCCGTTCTCATTGCCGATGAAGTTCCAGTTCTTCTGTACGCGTCCGGTGAGCCCATCGTACGCGTCCGGTGAGCCCATCTGGTCGAGGTGACCGCCGCCCGCCATGCTTTCGGCATGACCAACAACACCTCTCCGACCGACGTCACCGCGCCCGCCACCGACCAACTTCTCGCCGACCTCGA
>Ga0316209_1000174_pt1 | contig 132142 bp, 134 predicted proteins | sample 6monopyrite_MG_FD_204945 | JGI IMG/M metagenome (GOLD analysis project Ga0316209, IMG submission 204945) | Microbial mat bacterial communities from mineral coupon in-situ incubated in ocean water Damariscotta River, Maine, United States -... | ecosystem: Environmental > Aquatic > Marine >... | reverse complement strand
AATCTATTCCACAGTAGTAGGGATGCATGTTATTGTAGAAGTTCATTGGGTTTTCTCCTTTTGGTTTTGTCGCCTTTGAGTTTAGTCATAATGACTAAACTTGGAGAAGGCTCAATGAGTATCAATAGCATTCCGCAGGACTGGCGCAAAAAACGCACCAGCCTCTAATGCTTAATGTTATGCAGACTAGGAAATAAGCAACAATGAAAATAGAATCAACTATCGAATTACTTGAGGAAATATTAGCAGAATGGAAATCAACTATTGGAGAAGATTTTGAAGGATATAAAAATCATGTTTATAGAATGGTAAATTTCTGCCTAGCGTTAAAAAAATGCAATGATGAAGAACGTGAAAAAATAATTATTGCGGGTTGTTTTCATGATATAGGTATCTGGATAGAAAGGACTATCGATTACATTCCACCATCTATTCCACCAGCAAAAAAATATTTAATAGAAAATAAGTTGGAGCACTGGGTAGATGAAGTTACATTAATGATCGAAGAGCATCATAAAATAAGGAAGTACTGTAATAATGACTATCCTTTGGTAGAGTTATTTAGAAAAGGTGACTTAGTCGATTTTTCATTAGGAACTATAAAATTTGGGCTGTCTAAAGAATACATAAAAAGCGTAAAAAATACGTTTTCTAACGCAGGGTTTCATAAAGGACTTGTTAAAAAATCATCTGTTTGGTTTTTAAGGCACCCATTTAATCCCTTACCAATGATGAAGTGGTAATGCATAACAACAAAATTAACACCGCCAATTAGGCTTAGTAGGTTAAGTACGTGTGCAAAAACGTGCTCAATTCTTGTTTTCTAAAAGCAGCTCGTCACATATAGGGCTTATAATAGGGTGCTGGTTTAAAAAATATAGATTATGAATATTAAAATAGATGATGCCTTTTGCGAAGCTTTGCTTTTACAAGCTAGCGAAAGTCCAAGAAAGAGAAGCCACTTTAATTTACATAGTGATTTAAATGAGCCGGTACAGCGCCTGTGTATAGCGCTTAAAAGAGGGTCGTATGTCAGACCCCATCATCACCCCAAAAGTAACAAATGGGAAATGATGCTAGCAATAAGGGGTGCTGTGAGTTTGATGATTTTCGATCAAGAGGGGAAGGTGCTGGAAAAATTAGTCTTAGGTCCTGGCGAGTCAGTTAGTGGCATTGAGATGAAGCCTAATACCTGGCACACAGTAATGCCGCTTACAGATGATACGGTTATATTAGAGGTTAAAGAAGGGCCTTTTGCAGCAACACAGGAAAGTGATTTTGCATCATGGGCGCCTTTAGAGGGTGATGATAAGGTAGTTGAATTTCTCAGTTGGGCAGAGGGTGCGAATCCAGGTGATATATTTACAACTGATTAAATTACACTTCTAATATTTAGTGTCATAATATTTAGAGTCAGGGTGAAAATAGATGCTTTAGAATTAAGTGTTTTTATTCGTATGCTGAATACCTTTTATAGGACAAAGAGACAATGAATAATTTTACAATCATAAAGATTCTTGATTTTCTTTCTTTCGCAGCATTAACGTTAATGCTCTCTACTGGTGTTTTTCTTAAATTCACATTGCCTCCAAGAAGTAGGGGGGATGAGGTATGGGGATTATCACGACATGAGTGGGGGGATATTCATTTCTACTTGTCGGTTATTTTTTTGTTGTTTATGTCTGCCCATTTAATTGCACACGCAAAATTCATCAAAAGTGTAATATTGGGAAAAGCACCAACAGAAAAATACTATCGAATAGCTGCTGGCGTGCTCGGGCTACTAGCATTAATTGCTCTGGCATTCGCTCCGCTTACCTCTCCAGTTACTGATGGTCAAAGAGGGCAGCAGAATTACCACTCTAATCGTTAAACTATTATTAAGTATTCCGGCTTACTAAAATTAATTATTATAAGTTTAATTCTGTGTGGCTTGTAAAAACTTCAAGCGGCTGTTTTATATATCAAACACCTTTGGTAAATAAAAAATAACAAACAGAGTGATAAAAATACTACCAATTATATTCAGCCAAATACCGGCACCTGCCATTTGTGGAATGCTTACCTTTCTACTACTAAACACAATAGCATTTGGGGGAGTGGCTACCGGCAGCATAAATGCAAAAGATGCGGCTAAAGCAACAGCCACCATTAAGTTTAGTGGATGAACTTGTATGGCTAAGGCAAAAGCACCCATTACAGGTAACAATAATGATGCGGTTGCTGTATTTGAAGTGATTTCAGTTAAAAATGTAACCAGTAATACGATCATTAATACTAAAATAATCAAGTTCACACCATGTAAAGCAAGTAGCTGATTCGCCAGCCATTCAGTAAGTCCGCTTTGTGAGAAGCCTGAGGCAAGTGCAAAACCACCACCAAATAAAATCATAATATCCCAGGGTATGTTTTTCGCGGTTTTCCAGTCGAGTAAATATTCATTTTTTTTATAATCGGCAGGAATTATAAAGAGCAGCATGGCTCCGGCAATGGCTATGCTAGAGTCCTTTACCGATTTGAGGGCTTGAATGTCAATTAAACCACGTATTAACCAACTTGTGATGACTAGTATAAATACGCCAAGCACTTTTTTTTCTGCGGATGACATGCTACCAAGCGTACGGAGTTGTTGCTGTAGGCTTTGTTTGCCCCCTGGAAACTCTTTAAATTCAGCTTTAAAAGCAATGTGTGTTAAATAATACCAGCATAGAAGCAGCATGATTAATGATAAAGGAACCCCAAAGCTCATCCATTGAGCAAAGCCAATGCTGTAATTGAAATTAGATTCAATTACTCCGGCCAGTATCGCGTTGGGTGGTGTACCGATTAATGTTGCGATACCGCCAATGGATGCGGAATAAGCAATGCCTAACATAAGTGCTGTAGAAAATGGTGAGTTATTATTAGCATTAGTGGTTTCAGTTTGTTTAATAACAGCTAAGCCGATTGTAAGCATCATCATTGCGGTGGCGGTGTTACTAATCCATGCTGATAAAAATGCTGTGGCGAGCATGAAGCCCAGAATAATTTGATTGGAAGAAATGCCCACCAATAAAATGGTATGCAGTGCAATTCGCTTATGTAATTGCCATTTCTCAATGGTTACAGCAATGAGAAAACCGCCCATAAAAAGAAAAATTAAATGGTTTCCATAGGATAGAGTTACTTTTGAGGTGGGCATTACACCTAGAATTGGGAAAAGGACAATCGGCAGTAAAGCTGTAGCTGGAATAGGAATGGCTTCAGTTATCCAGTAGGTGGCCATGAGAACAGCCACTGCTGCCACTTGCATGCTGCTGTCTGGCATGCCATTAGGCTGAGGTATCACGAGCAATATAAAAAATAGTATTGGGCCTAGAACAAGTCCAATTTTTTGTCGTTGATATAAATGGTTTATGGTTGACAAAACAGAGCCTTTAAATTTATTGTGATAAGTGTAACCTTATATTTATTTTATGTTTAGTTCTGTTGGGCCTGTGAAAGCTCTAGTTTGTTGAGTTACAGGGTCGATAAACGATAGTTCTTTAGCTAACAGTTGTAATGGCCGGGAATAGTTATCTGCTGATTCTTCTTGTAAATTTGGGTAATATTTATCATGAAGTATTGGCCAGCCTAAGGCCTGCATATGCAGGCGTAGTTGATGTGTTTTTCCGCTAATCGGTTTTAATTCAAATAGGGCTTTATCCCTGGTTTGCTTAAGGCAACGAATGATCGAATGGCTATTCGCTTCACCCTCAATAATTTTCATTAAAAATCGCGGCTGCGATTTTACGATGCGATTTTTAACTTGCCATTCCTGGCCAATCAAATTTTCGTTTGTATTTGCACTGGCTATTGCCTGATAGGTTTTATTTATCTGTCGTGTTTCAAATAAATTATGGTACAGGTGGCGAGTGGCTGGGTTCACTGAAAATAATACGAGGCCAGCGGTGGCTCTGTCCAGGCGATGTACAGCCTGTAAGTTTTCCAGGCCTGTTTTATCGCGTAAGCGGCTTTGCAGACATTCATTAATATAAATTCCGCCGGGTGTTACGGCTAAAAAATGTGGCTTATGGGCGACTAGTATTTCTTCATCCTGAAAAATTATGTCCTCTTTAAAGGGTATCGTCGGTTCGCTTTCCACTTCGCGATAATAGTAAACGCGTTGTTGTGCCTTAAAGGGTGAATCAGCTGTAATCAGTGAGCCATCATGCCAATGTACTTTTCCCTCGGCCATGCGCCGTTGCCAAACGTGTGGTTCTATATTGGGGAATTGATTAATCAGGTATTCGAGTACACTGCTAACGCCGGGGTTTTTCTGTGGCAGGCTTAGCCTGGATGGATGTTTTGCAATACTCATGCAAAACAGTATAAATTAAACAGAGCCGAGCCGGCACAAAAAAGGCCCGAGTAACAATTATTACTCGGGCCCTTAATAGAAATGCCTAACCGCTTGCTTAAGCGGCTAGATTATTTATTTTATAAATAACATTTCCTGATACTTGGGTAGTGGCCATAATTCATCAGCTACAAGGCCTTCTAATGTATCTGCATGTGCTCTAACCGCCAGCATGAGTACGCAAAGCACATCTGCACAATATTTCATGTGCTCATCAACTGAATCGAAATCATGCTCGGCCAGTGCTGCACTTAACTTGTTAACCGCGCTCATCATGCCATTGGCTTCTGCTGCAACATTGGCGATACCTGAGTTTTCAAGTTCAATACCCATGCTGCTTAAGCTAGCTGCGGTTGATGTGAGAGTCGACATATAGTTAAGCGCCGCCGGGTATAGCCTGGTTGTGGCTATATCAATAACCAGTTTTGCTTCTACTTCTATTGAAAGAATATATTGCTCTGCATACACTTCAAATCGGCTGGCCAGTTCAACCGGCGATAATACACCGGTGCTTTCGAAAAGCTTAATCACCGAGGCTTCTTTAAATGCAGGTAATGCATCTGCTGTTGTTGGGATATTTTTTAGGCCGCGCTCTTCAACCGCTGCGGTATGCCATGCAGAAGAATAGCCATCACCACCGAAGATAACATTGCCATGTGCTTCCATTAGCTCTTTCAGCACAATAATGACGGCAGCTGTTTGATCTGTTCCATTAGCCAGTGCCGCTTCTAATTTTTCAGCGATCCAGTTTAATGAGTCTGCCAGCATGGTGTTCATGGCGACTAAAGGACCCGATACGGACTGTGAAGAGCCCACTGCACGGAACTCAAAACGGTTGCCGGTAAAGGCGAACGGTGAAGTTCTGTTACGATCACCTGGGTCACGCTCAAAGTGTAGGATTTGTGACAGACCTAAGTCCATTACGCCGCCCACAGCTTTTTCGAGTAACTTGCCTTCTTTGATGTCGTTAAATACGCTTTCTAACTGGTCACCCAGGTAAACCGACAGAATCGCTGGTGGTGCTTCGTTTGCGCCCAGGCGATGATCATTTGATGCTGAAGCAATAACCGCTCTAAGCAATGGGCCATGCAAGTGAACGCCACGAATAACTGCGCCGCAGAATAACAGGAAATTTAAATTATCATGCGGTGTGCTGCCAGGGTCTAACAAGTTTCCCTGTGTAGAATTGCCCACTGACCAGTTAACGTGCTTACCCGAGCCATTGATACCAGCGAAGGGCTTTTCATGTAACAGGCATAAGAAACCGTGCGCTTTTGCAGTGCTCTTCATAATCGTCATCATCAGCTGCTGATGATCGGCTGCCACATTGGCTGCCTCAAAATAGGGCGCGATTTCGAACTGTCCCGGTGCAACTTCGTTATGGTGTGTTTTTGCAGGGATACCTAAGCGGTATAACTTATCTTCGAAGTCTTGCATAAACACTTGAACACGTGCTGGAATGGCACCGAAATAGTGATCATCAAACTGCTGGCCTTTAGCAGGGGCTGCACCAAATAAAGTGCGGCCTGCTAATAGCAAATCAGGTCGTGCATTGGCGAAATTTTCATCAACCAGAAAGTACTCCTGTTCTGCGCCACAGCTTGAATTTAGTGGTGCTATATAAGCCTCACCCATCAATGAAAGTACTTTCTTTGCCGCTTTGTCCATTGCTGCATTTGAGCGAAGTAGGGGAATCTTTTTATCCAGCGCTTCGCCTGTCCAGGACATGAAAACACTTGGAATCATCAGGGTTGAGCCGTTTGCCGTATGCATAATGTATACAGGGCTGGTTGGATCCCATGCCGTATAACCACGCGCTGCATTAGTCATACGCAGGCTGCCGTTGGGGAATGAAGAACCATCTGGCTCGCCCTTAATTAACAGGCTGCCGGTAAACTCGGTAATCGCTGCGCCATCAGAATTCGTAATGATAAAACCATCGTGCTTTTCTGCGGTGATATTGGTCATTGGGTAAAAAATATGTGAGAAGAACTTGGCACCTTTTTTCATCGCCCAATCTTTCATTGCGGCTGCGACGACATCAGCAGTAGCTGGGTCAAGTGGAGCGCCTGTTTGTGCTGTATTTTTTATCGATTTAAATGCATTTTTAGATAGCGCTTCTTCCATAGTAGCCAGATTAAATACATCGCATGCCCAGATTTCGCTCAGTGGAGCAGTTGCCTTGCTCTCTTTTGGTGCACGATTAGTGATTTGTGCAATAGCTTGCATACGTGATTCATTTCCACTCATTAGATGTCCTCAGCCTATAAATTAAGGGTTTTTTTGATATTAGTAAGGGCTATGTGTAATGTAGAGCCTTAGTGTTTATTAACCTAATAAGCAACATTCAGGCCATAGAATAAGTTAACGCGGCTGATTCTACATTTTGAGCAATATTTTGGGAAGAGCCTTATAAGGTGTATTTAGTCGATATTGGTAAATATGAATAATGAATTTACGTGTGTTTTATAGGGAGGTGAAAGCGCATTGATGCCAGATTAGCATCAAATATCAATAAAGAGGTGAGTGCTATAAAATGAGGTCCGTTGGTATTAATTTGCAAGTTATTTGATTACTGGCTTATTTGTTTCAATCACTACCCGGTTTTAAGCGCCATATCCAGTTGGATGGCCGGGTATAAAAGCTTCGGTAAAGACCAGTAGTTGCGCATTATTAGCCACGACTTCCTGCCAGGGTTTGTATGTACTGGTCAAGCCATACCGGACACTTTTTTTAGAGAATTTTCATAGTCAACCGGTGACTTTGAGTAACTTTTTGTGTTCTGAAATCCATTTCCCAATAACCCTGAATTGCAGCGTATAATTCGTCGAAATGCGGTGTTAGGGTCCCTCTGATCAAGTCTATGATACTTCTGGCTTACAGGTTTGTTCGTGATCAAGACAGGTTTTTGAAAGCATGTAGGTACCTGGTGAAAAAAGCTAACGCAGAGCACGGGCAAACCTGTAGGCCCCTCCGGGCGAGTTCTGAAGGGCGCACTTGCCGTGTTACAAAGTTTGCAAAGGATCGGGCCATTCACTTCGCTTTGCGCCTTGCAATTGCACCCTTCAGATCACGCAGAAGCATTATAGACTTGATCAGAGGGACCCTAGCTGTATATAAACAACAATGGGCAGTTATACATGAAAGAAGTTGAAGTTACACAGGAGCCAGTTGAACTCTATAAAATCCTTAAATTTGAAGGGTTGGTGCCGAGTGGCGGTGAAGCGAAGTTGGTGGTTGGTGAAGGTATGGTTAAGGTAAATGGCAAGGTGGAAACCAGAAAGCGTAAGAAGATTGTGTCTGGTGACACGATTGAGTTTGCGGGTGAGACAATAAAAATTAAACTGGCAGAAGAATAATTGTTTAAGCAGGCGTTAATTCAATAAGGTGCAACTATTGGCTAATAGTTGTTGGCTATGATTAGCAGGAAAAAAGATGAGTCAGGAAAAAAGTAAAATACAGTGCCCTGGATGCGGTATTGAAATAGATGTGAATGATATCCTGTATCGCCAGGTTGATGAACAGCTTAAAAAAGAATACACAGATGAGCTTAAAAAAGAAAAAGAAAAATTTGATGCTCAGTCGTTTGCATTGGAAAAAGAAAGGCAAGCATTAAAGGCAGAGAAGGCCAGGCAGGAAGAAGAGATAGCCAGAAAAGTTAGTGATGAAGTTAAAGAAAAAGAGCTGTCCTTAAAGAAAAAAATAAAAGCAGAGGCTGAAGAAGAGCAGTCTAGTGCACTTAGATCGTTGCGTGAAGAATTAGATGAAAAGTCAACAAAGATAAAAGAGTTGAATAAGACAACGATTGAATTGGAAAATATTAAAAGAGAAAAGGACGAGCTAGAAGATTCACTGAAAGCCAAGTCTGAAATAGAGCTAAATAAAAGGCTGCAAGAAGAAAAAGAAAGAATTAAGAAAGAAGAAAGTGTCAAAAATGAATTTAAATTAAAAGAGCTAGAAAAAAAACTGGCAGATCAAAAAACACTTACTGAAGAAATGCAGCGTAAGCATGAACAGGGTTCGATGCAGCTACAGGGTGAGGTGCAAGAGCTAGCTGTTGAAGAGTGGTTGGCAGAAAAGTTTCCTTTAGATACGGTTCAAGAGATTAAAAAAGGTGAACGCGGTGCCGATTGTCTACAAATAGTGAATACGCGAACACATCAAAATTGTGGAACCATTTACTACGAAAGCAAACGAACAAAATCCTTTCAGCCGGGATGGATTGAAAAATTCAAGGCAGATATTCGAGAAAAAAATGCCAATATTGGTGTGTTAGTAACAGATGTAATGCCATCGGATATGGAACGCCTTGGTTTGAAAGAGGGTATATGGATATGTTCGTTTGATGAGTTTAAAGGTCTATGCACAGTATTACGTGAATCTATTATAAAAATTAGCAGCGCTATTGTTACACAGGAAAACAAAGGCGATAAGATGGGAATGCTTTATGATTTCCTCACGAGTAATGAATTTAAATTACAAATAGAAGCTATTGTTGAAGGCTTTACTCAAATGAAATCTGACTTAGAATCAGAACAACGTGCAATGCGTAGTATCTGGAAAAAACGTGAAAAGCAGATAGATAAAGTCTTGCTGAATACAACAGACATGTATGGCTCTATTAGAGGTATTGCGGGTAATGCCGTGCAGACAATCTCTCTTTTAGAGTTGTCGTCAGGTGATGGGGTAGATACGTAAGAACTGTATTGTAAGTATTTGTAGCTGTCTTATAAACAATGAAGGCCATAAGTTATTATGGCCTTCATTGTTTTAAAATTAAATTATAGCGCGTTTCTATCAGGTTATTGGGATTAGTGAAAGTTCTACGCGGCGATTTAATGCACGGCCTTTTTCTGTATTGTTATCAGCTACTGGGTTTTTTTCACCGAAACCAACAGTGTCAAAGCGTAGTTCATTTATTTTTCTAGACTTTAAGTATGTTGCAACAGAATTTGCTCGATTTTCAGATAGCTTTTGGTTGTATGTTTCAGAGCCTTTGCTATCAGTGTATCCAGCGACAATAATTGTTGTTTTATCAAATTCTTCTAGTACAAGAGCGACTGAATCAAGAACATCATAGAAATCTGACATTAGATGACTGCCGTTGCTAGGGAATGTGATGTTACCAGGCATAATTAAGTTAATGTTGTCGCCATCACGTACTACACTTACACCGCTATTGCGCAGTTGTTGTCTTAATTTGGCCTCTTGTGTATCCATATAGTAACCAGCGCCGCCACCTACAATGGCACCAATGCCTGCATTACGTAGTAAGCGTTTTTTACGCTCACTCGCGCTTTTATCCTTATTGGCCAAGTATGATAGAACCATTGCCGCACCAACGCCTATACCAGCACCTTTAGCTGTGTTTGTTGTTTTTTCGTCTCCAGTGTAAGGGTCAAAGGTGGTACAGCCACTGAGTGTTGTCACACTAGCAATGCTTAAAGCTATAATGAGGTTTTTCATTGTATGGATACCTAATTAAGTGATAAGTAAAAGCCAATAGTATAAATATAGATAACCAGTTAAATATGGTTATAGTTTAAAACATATTGGCAAGAAAAGGTTGAAAGCATTTTACATTATAAAACACTTGGAAAGTAGTTATTGAAATGTTAAAGAATGTTAATTTGAATAATCAAAAATGCTGTAGACGGTTTGTATAATACATCACTATAATCTACAAGAGTTGATCACATATATACACTATTATTTCAAAGGTTAATCATGAAAATATTTGCACGATTTATTGTGGTATCTTACTTATTCCAATTTCGCTTACAGACTGCTTAAGCTCGGGTAGCGATTCCTCGAGTCAAAACACCGTTATGCTCAGTGAAGTTATGACTATTTGTGGGGCATTAGTGGGGGAGCAGGCAGAACAGCGTATAAATAGTGAGTGGGAGAAATATCCAGAAGCTAATGCTAGTCGTCCAGTAATAGAAACTATGGCACAGGTTTTACTGACTAATCCAGAAGGTCAGACACAGCCAGGAACTGGCGAATACAAAATGTATATAAGTTGTGCGACAGGATTACTTATGGCTAACGGGTTTTAAAGTAAATTCTCAGGATTTAAACAGGTAAACGAAAAACGTTGTGTTCTTTATAAGTAAAGATAACTAACTTTACTATTGTTTAGCTTTTGTAAAAGAATTTTTTAACTGATTTATAACACCTACAAATTTTTCATCTAAGCTAATATTATCGTTTAAAGTTTCAGTCACCGTTTCTCGTTTAGAGGCAATAAATTTAAGCAAATTGTTTCTATCATCAGGCTCAAGTTCAATAGTATTAAGGTAAGTTCCTAGCTCATTACCCATAGTATTAAATAAGCTTTGAATGTTTTCTGCTTGCTCTTCAGATGCTTTTTTTATTTGAGCGATGGAAGTGTGTGTGCCATCTACCAGTGATTTAAGATTTTTGTGTTGGTTGTTTAGGTGCTTTTGCGTGTCTAGTGCATGTACTTTATTGTTGCTGGCTGAAACTACGTGTTTTATGTAGTCGATATAGCGCTCAGATATTTCTGACTCCTCAGGTAAACCGCAAATAAGTAATGATACATATGGCTTATTTAAAATATAACAATCCTTATATTGATGTATTGTATCTGAAGATTTGAACTGATCTATTGCCGTCTGATATTCATCTTTTTTTGCATTGTTTGATGATTCATTCAATACACCAAATTTCGAACGAATTTGTATGGCACCATCTAATTTGTATTCATTCAAAGCATAAAGTAGATACTGCATTAAGTCTTCATAAGACTTGGCTTCAGCGGTCTCTAGTAAATTATCTATGACCAGGTTGTATTCATTAGTGATGGCAAGCGATAGCAGAATTAAATCTTTTGCCTGTTCGAGGTCGTCGTTGCTGAGCGCAAGTTCATCGTCATCAGCAGGGATGCAAACAATAGGTTGATGCATTGTTTCAGTTGACTCAGAGGAACCATCAATAGCATTGTCATCAAAATATTCAGTTTCCAGTTTTGCGAATACAGATTCATCGACAGGTTGTCCCTGGCGTTGCTGATTCACTACTTTTTTAAGCAGTTTGTTTTTTTCTTTCTCTATAATTAATTCTTCTTGTATAGAGAAGAAGAGGCCTTTAAATGTATTGAGGTTAGAAACCCTTTTATTTAAAGAGTCAATTTCATGTTTAAGTAGGCCTACTAGTGTCGGGCTTCCCTGATTTTCCCTTTTGCTTGATCCCTGAGCCCTTTTGGCTAGCCACTCATCATTGATAAATTGCATGTTGTTTATTTGAATGTGTTTGTAATTAATTGATTCTAGCAGCTTTTTGACTTTTTAGTATGAGCGACTGATGCGTTGTGATATGCGGCATATTATCTGCCCTGATTGGCTTATAAAAGTGTAAGCAGGACTTTTTTTTAAAAATGTTTTATGTGATGTTTTCGATGCGTTTCTTTAACAGAACGTATACTGCGCCAATGCCGCCATCTCTGGGTGTTGCACTTACAAAAGCCAATACTTGAGGGATATTTTGTAGCCATTTATTTACCATTGCCTTGAGCACGGGTTTATTGCCATCAGAGTTATAGCCTTTGCCGTGTACAATTTTTACAAGCTTATATTGCTGAAGCTGTGCGTGGTCGAGAAAGCTTAGTAGTGCTTGGCGCGCATCATCGCGGCGATAGCCATGCAGGTCTATGTCATCTTCTATGGGTATTTTTCCATTACGGATTTGTTTTAGATAAGCTTTTTGCACGCCAGAGCGCATGAATTCCAAATGATCATCACAGGGCGGGATAAAGTCGTCACTGAGTGTATCGGCGATATTGGGCTCTGTAATTTGCGCACGTTTCTTTATGGGTGAGGGTTTAGTTTTCAGGTTAACTTTATCGGACTGCATGCGATTAACGCCTTGCATGGCCTGGCTAAATAGTTTGTTATCATCCTTTGTATCTTTACTCATTAGATTGAATCATTTTTTTGTGGTGAATCGTTTGATGGGTATTTAATTCGCTGTGAATGCGAAACTATATTTTATATCATGGCTATATTATTAGAAGGGTGATCAAGCGTGCAAATTTTATTAAGTAATGATGATGGCTTTCAGGCGCCAGGTTTGGTCATTTTAGCCAAGAGTTTGCGTAAATTAGGTGAAGTCACCGTGGTGGCACCCGATCGTAACCGCAGTGCGGCGAGTAATTCCCTCACGTTAAACCGCCCCATAACCCCGCAGTTAACTGAAAATGGATTTTACAAAGTCGATGGCACACCTACGGACTGTGTGCATTTAGCGATTACGGGTATTTTAGAAAATGAACCGGATATAGTGATTTCTGGCCCCAATGATGGCCCTAATATGGGGGATGACGTGCTGTATTCCGGCACGGTAGCCGCAGCGACGGAGGGGCGCTTTTTAGGCTTGCCCGCGATTGCGGTTTCCATGGGGAGCTTTGAGCCTAAGCACTATGAAACGGCTTGTTGGGCAATTACAAAAATCATTGAGAAGTTGCAAGAAGCACCGTTAACAGATGACACGATATTGAATGTTAATGTGCCTGACTTACCCTGCGAACAGATTAAAGGCTTTAAAAGCACCCGCCTGGGTAACCGACATAAATCGGAAGGGGTGATTAAACAGAAAAATCCTCGGGGTGATGCGATTTACTGGGTAGGTCCACCGGGAGAAGAGCAAGATGCCGGTGAAGGCACTGATTTTTATGCTGTTAAACAGGGATTTATTTCAGTTACCCCTTTGCAGATCGATTTAACACGGTATGATAGCCTGCAAAATCTTAATCAATGGCTTGCGGAGTTGTAGTCCTGGCCTTATTCATACTATCAGGTTGTAACTAATTGAATTTATCAGACCCCCGTGTGCAGGGTATAGGCATGACGTCTCAGCGAACCCGTGACCGTCTAATTGAACGATTACGCGTTAAGGGTATTCAAAATGAGAAAGTGTTAGACGCAATGCGAACCATGCCTCGGCACCTGTTTGTAGATGAGGCGATGAGCTCTCGTGCCTACGAAGACTCTTCTTTACCGATTGGACATGGTCAAACAATTTCTCAGCCCTTTATTGTTGCTCGTATGACCGAGGTGTTGTTGAGCCATGGCACGCCAGAGGCTGTACTGGAAGTGGGTACAGGTTCGGGCTATCAGGCCGCTATTTTGTCGCAACTGGTGCCTAAAGTGTATTCAGTTGAACGCATTGTTGCGTTACAAACCCAGGCGCGTGAGCGTTATCACATGTTGGGTATTAATAATATTTCGCTAAAACATTCTGATGGTTCCTGGGGCTGGCCACAATTTGGGCCATACAAAGCGATCATCGTTACAGCCGCTCCAGAAGAAGTGCCGCAAGGCTTGCTTGAACAGTTAGATATTGGTGGCATGATGGTGATTCCAGTAGGTAGTCAACAGGGCGTGCAAAAACTACTGTTAATTACCCGTGAAGAAAATCAGTTTGTTGAAGAAGAGCTGGATGCGGTGAAGTTTGTGCCTATGTTAAATGGAGCGGTCAGTTGATTTTTGCTGGAATGTATAAACGTTGCATGCAATGGGCGGATCACCCAAAGCGTGAGCGATATTTAGTCGGTGTAAGCGTCTTTGAGTCTTTTATATTCCCGGTACCAACCGCCCTGTTAATGATTCCCATGGTCATTGCGACACCTGATAAGGCCGTGCGCTTAGCCACAATCACAACATTAATGTCGGTGTTTGGAGCGGTGATTGGCTATTTGCTGGGCTGGGGCGCTATGGAAGTGATAGAACCCTGGATAGCAAAAATGGGCTGGATACCACAACTTGAATTAGCCCGCGCCGAGTTTGTTACATACGGTGTGTTGGCTGTCGGCATAGGTGCATTTACACCCGCACCTTTTAAAATATTTACACTTACCGCCGGCATGCTTTCAATGTCGTTTATTCCATTTATACTCGTATCGCTAATAGGTCGGGGAGCGCATTTCTTTTTAATTGCACTCTTAATGGCATGGGCTGGACCAAAAATGGAACCAGTGGTGCGTAAATACATTGAGTGGTTAGGCTGGGCAGTTATTGCGTTAGCGGTAGTCGGCCTATTGATTCACAAATATCTATAAGTTGCTTCATAATTTAGTTGATAGGATGCCAGCACGATTGCAGACAAATGCCTTTCGTTTTATAGCTTTACTGGTGCTAGCCAGTTTGCTATCTGCTTGTGCAGGCCTTTCTAAAAGCTGGAATATGCAGGGATACACGGTAAGCAAAGGCGATACCTTATACTCTATTGCCTGGAAGTATGAAAAGGATTTTCGGCAAATAGCCGAGTGGAATAATATCCCCCCTCCCTATGATATTTTTCCTGGGCAGCGCTTAATCATGCAAGCGGCCAATAGGGACGGTACTTTATCCAGCGGAGAGCGGCCTCAAGTATTGGTTGATTCTGTTACTGGGGAATCTATTAGTGACGCCCCGGCCAAAGCGAGTAAGCCGCCTAGATTGCCCAGCAAAGTAAAGCGAACGCCAAGATTTACCAAGGTGAGAAAAAACGACACACTCTATGCTATTGCTCGGCGAGAAGGCTTTACCCACCATCAAATCGCCCGCTGGAATCATATAAAGTCGCCTTATACTTTAAAGCCAGGGCAAAAACTTCGTTTAAGTCCATCTCAAGCCATCTCTAGAGCAGATGTAGCAGCCAAAATATCGCCCGTTACAGTAAAACCTCTCATTTCAAATGAGATAGTAGCTAAACCCATTGCGCAGAAAAACAAACTGCCGAATAGCGTGGATAAGTGGCACTGGCCTTCAAAAGGACGCGTTGTTAAAACATTTAAATTGAATGATACCGCACGAAAAGGTATCGGTATTCGAGGCCGCTTAGGGCAGGCAGTCACTGCAGCAGCGGCGGGAACCGTTGTGTATAGCGGCAATGGCTTGATCAACTACGGCAATCTGGTGATTATTAAGCACAGTCATTCCTACTTAAGCGCCTATGCGTATAACAAAAAACTCCTCGTAAAAGAGGGCGATAGCGTTAATCCCGGTCAGATTATTGCGAGAATGGGCAGCCCTGATTCTAATAAACCTCAACTGCACTTTGAAATTCGTCGAAATGGCAAACCGGTTAATCCTCTTCACTATTTGCCCAAGTCTTGATCTATCGCAAATCCATTGCCAGCGGTGTTTGCTGATTTTTTGAATAAAAACACGTTTATCGGTGTATGTATGCCTTACGTCTATATTTGTGCCATATTTGTCAACTAAGAAATCATATTTTCTGACGAAATGTAGAAAAAAGAACATATTCTTCTTGTGTTTCCTTTGTAGATGCTTTAAAAAGGATGCATAAGTGTGTGATTTAAATAGATTTATTATTCTTTTCTAATATACGAGAGAGCTTATAAAGCGTCTAGTAATTTAAAAAATAATAAATAGCTCACGTGGGGAGGGCTACATAATGAATGCAGTATGCGCAAGAAAATTACCACAGGAAGAAATTAAAGCTGACGGAGACGTTGAAGAAAATCATGGGGAAATATTCCTTGATGATGTGGCGATAGATGACGAGTTGGAGCTTGATGATAAGGTTGAGGTTGCATCGAAGGCAGCGGAAACTAAAGCTAAGGCTAAGGCTAAGGCTAAATACGCTGCAGGAAGTGTTAATCGAAAAGAAATGGATGCAACCCGTTTGTATCTTCGTGAAATTGAATTCTCACCACTGTTGGTTGCTCAGGAAGAAGTTTATTACTCTCGTTTGGCACGTAAGGGCATTGTATCTGCGCGTAAAAAGATGATTGAGTGCAACTTACGCCTGGTTGTTAAAATTGCCCGTCGTTACATGAATCGTGGTCTGGCCTTATTAGATTTAATTGAAGAAGGCAATCTGGGGTTAATCAGAGCGGTGGAAAAATTTGACCCAGAAAAAGGCTTCAGATTTTCAACCTATGCAACCTGGTGGATTCGTCAAACCATTGAACGCGCATTAATGAATCAAACACGTACTATTCGTTTGCCGATACATGTGATTAAAGAATTAAATGTTTACCTGCGTGCATCACGCAAGCTAGAAGCGCTAAACGAGCATGAGCCAACGGCAGAACAAATAGCACAATTAGTTGATAAGCCGGTGGCTAACGTTGAAAAAATGTTAGGATTACGTGATCGCGTATCGTCTGTTGATGTACCTGTCGGCAAAGATAATGATCGTCCACTACTGGAAATCATTCCTGACCTGGCGAATCCAGAACCCTCTGCCATTTTGCAAAATGCAGATGTTATGGCCAATCTTGAAATGTGGTTGAATCAGTTAGAAAGCAAGCAACGTCAGGTGGTTGTTCGTCGTTTTGGTTTGCATGGCTATGAGCGTACAACACTTGAAGAAGTGGGGCGCGAATTAGGTGTTACACGTGAGCGTGTACGTCAAATTCAAATGGATGCGCTGAGGCACCTACGTAAAATTCTGGAAAGCCATGGCTTCTCAGAAGAGTTATTGCTCAACGATTAATAATAATAATAAATGCTGTAATCTTTAAAGGGAGGCATTGCCTCCCTTTATTTTGTGTGGATTTTTAGTGAGCTGAACTTTAATTATTATGCGTGGTTTAAAGAATAATACCGGCAATTATAAAGCGGTCTTCGGCAAGTAAAATATTGTATGTACGACATGCGGCACGCGTGTCCATAAACTCAACACCAATGCCTTGCTCTATTGCGGGTGCGTAGCTTGATGGATGTGGAAATATTATTTTTTCCCCAGTGCCCATCAATATGACTTCCGGTTTTAACTTGATGATGTCGTGCCAGTGTTCATGGGTCATCTGCTCTATATCATCGACTCCCCAGTTTTCATTGAGAGAGGTATTGCTGATCAGGAAGCTCCTGGAAAAACACTGATTATTTACCACGATATTATTGTCCTCATAGGATTGAATAATATGGCTGCCTGCGGAGTAGTCTTCACTGAGTTTCATGGTGTTTGCCGTGTTTTTAACAGATGGCTTTTTATTATACACAAAGTCGATAGTGGGCGGCTTGTGTTAAATGAAGTGCAGTAGAGTGTTTAAATTAGCGCCATTTCACTATATTATCTCCAGCTGAAATTAGAGTTGGTGACAGCTACAAATATAAGCCAGGCTTCTGGCATAGCGGAGTATAAATACATGCAACCCGTCAAAATCGGTTTAATGGGCTTAGGTACTGTTGGTGGCGGCACCGCGACAGTTTTATTAAGAAACTGCGAAGAAATTGCACGTCGTGTAGGGCGTAAACTGGAAGTTGTGCATGCGGCAGCGCGTGATATTGCAGATCAGAGCATTCTTGATCCAGCTAAAGTTAAGCTATCAGAAGATGCTAGCAGCGTCGTTAATGATCCAGATGTTGATATTGTGGTTGAGCTCATTGGCGGTTATTCACCGGCCAAAGAGCTTGTGCTTAAGGCTATCGAAAATGGCAAACATGTTGTAACGGCAAATAAAGCCTTAATTGCGTTACATGGTACAGAAATTTTTAAAGCCGCTGAAGAGAAAGGCGTTATTGTTGCCTATGAAGCGGCTGTTGCTGGCGGTATTCCAATTATTAAGGCTGTTCGTGAAGGCCTGGCTGCAAACCAGATAGAATGGGTTGCGGGCATTATAAATGGTACGGGTAACTTTATACTGACTGAAATGCGCGACAAGGGACGTGATTTTGATGATGTGTTGAAAGAAGCTCAAGAACTGGGTTATGCCGAAGCAGATCCAACCTTTGATGTTGAAGGTATTGATGCGGCGCATAAGCTAACCATTTTAGCGTCCTTGTCTTTTGGTATACCGCTGCAGTTTGATAAAACATTTACGGAAGGCATTAGCAAAATCACGCGGGAAGATGTGACCTATGCTGAAGAGTTAGGTTATCGCATCAAGCATTTAGGTATTGCACGCAAATCTGCAAATGGCATTGAAATGCGTGTGCACCCTACCTTAATTCCAGAGCGTCGTTTAATTGCCAATGTTGATGGTGTAATGAATGCTGTTTTAATTAAGGCGGATGCGGTTGGGCCAACCTTATATTACGGTGCGGGCGCAGGTGCAGAGCCTACTGCGTCTGCTGTGATAGCCGATCTGGTTGATGTAGCACGGGTAATGGAGTCAGCTGCAGAGCAACGCGTACCTATGCTAGGTTTTAAATCTAATGCAATGAAGGATACGCCTGTTGTTGCTCATGATGAGTTTGAAACCTCATACTATGTGCGTATGCAGGCGGATGATCGCCCAGGCGTATTAGCTGAAGTGACCAGTATTTTTGCGGCTAATGGTATTTCGATTGAAGCGGTAATTCAAAAGGAGCCTAAAGAAGGTCAGACACGTGTTTGCCTGATTATGCTTACGACTTTGATTATTGAAAAAAATATGACGAAGGCATTGTCAGAAATTGAAGCACTGGATTCAATTGAAGGCGATGTAACGAAGATACGTCTCGAGCATTTAGATTAATCTTAATTTACTTAAATGTTTGTGCATTTAAGAACTGCTCAAATAACTCGCTCCAGTTAATCGGCATATTTACATCAGTCGGTTGCTGGAGCGTTTTTATATAATCACTTCTGGGAATCATTCTTGCGCCCAGGCTTTCCAGGTGAGGTGTATACACCTGCGAATCGATCAGTTTAAATCCATGATGTTGTATAAAGCGACAAAACTGAACCAGTGCGACCTTGGATGCATTGCTTTGTAAGCTAAACATCGATTCACCGCAGAAAACATGTCCGCTACTTACGCCATATAAACCACCAACGAGCTGCGCACCATTCCAGCATTCAACGCTATGAGCATGGCCATGTTTATGCATATTAATATAGGCCTGTTGCATCTCTTCAGTTATCCAGGTGCCACCTTGTCCATCGCGAGGCTGATTTGAACAGTTAGTAATAACATCCTCAAAAGCGCTATCTATGCTAATGCGAAAAGGCCCATTGCGAATATTCTTGGCAAGGCTACGCGATACTTTTATTTCATTTGGAGGTAGTACAAAACGTGGATCGGGCGACCACCATAAAATAGGCTCACCTTCGCTATACCAGGGAAAAATACCATTTTTATAGGCATTAACAAGTCTGCGCAACGATAAATCACCACCCGCTGCAAGTAAGCCGTCTGGTTCCTGGAGGGACATTTCTACTGGGGGAAAATTAGCTTGAGGGTTTGGGTCTAACCACTGTAATGAGATCATTAACTAAGTGTAAGAGAACTGCTACAATCAAACAATAATAATTATTAATGTTGATGCTTACGGGTTGATACTGAAGAGGTTATATACATGTTTCAAAAAGTGATGTCTGATTTGTCTGTATTGCTGGTTGAGCCTTCTAAGGCGCAAGCCAAATTTATTCACAAGGAATTAAAAGACGCAGGCATACATCGTTTGAATATTGCCCTGGATGGTGAATCAGCCTTAACGAGTATGATAACTAATACGCCAGATTTAGTGATTAGCTCGATGTATTTGCCGGATATGACGGCTTCAGATTTGGTCCTTCAAATGCGTGGTGATGAAGACTTACGTGAAGTCGCCTTTATGTTGATTTCGAGTGAAACGGGTTTTGATGCAATAGACCCTATACGTCAGGCGGGTGTCACGGGGATATTACCGAAACCATTTGAATCGGCACAATTGAAACGTTGTTTGTATAATACGCTGAATATTATTAATCCTAATGCAGTTGAGCTAGATGAGTATAGCGCAGAAGATTTGCGTGTATTAATTGTTGATGACAGCAAGATGGCAAGGAATCATATTAAGCGAGTGCTAAAAGGTTTAGGTATTGAAAATATTACTGAGGCAGATGATGGTGCGAGTGCGGTGCCTATTTTAGATGCGCAGTTTTTTGATTTCGTAGTAACTGACTACAATATGCCGCAAATGGATGGTAAAGCATTGCTTGAGCATATTCGTAATAAAAGTAATCAGCGTTCAATTCCTGTTTTAATGGTTACATCTGAAGGTAATAAGGGGAATTTGGCCGCTGTTGAGCAAGCGGGTGTTTCCGGGATTTGTGATAAACCATTCGAGTTGGATACCGTGCGAGAAATGGTGAATAAAATGATGACAGATATTTAGGTCTTATTATCTGTTAGTATTTATTTATTCTAAATCTCATTCTTTCTAAATATTTTTATATTATTTTTCTATAAAATCTAAATCATAAGTGCTCATTCCTTTAATGTATAAACACATCAAACATTCAGGTCGTTGGCTAATTTCACATAAAGACTGGAAAGCCAATCTGGTTTTTATGTTGGGTGGTGCCGCTGTTGGTCTGGTTGCGGTATTTATGGCGGTCACCAGTGACTGGGCTAATCATACTTTTTTTCATCTGGTGGAAAAAAATTCCTATTTGCCTTTTATTATCGCGCCCTCAGGTTTGATTCTAATCGTTTTTCTAACACGTAAGTTTTTTCCGGGAGCAGAGGGTAGTGGTATTCCACAAGTAGTGGCAACGCTAGAGCTCGGCCATGAAAAGGAGCGTAGTGTGTTACTCACTCTGCGCATTGCCTTTGGTAAAGTTTTTTTATGTATCTTAGGTTTATTGAGTGGCGCTTCAATTGGTCGTGAAGGTCCAACGGTTCATGTTGGCGCTGCCATCATGTTTTCTTTGCGTCGTTTTATTCGTTTCAGATTGTATGATATGGAGCGGGTTTTAATTATTGCTGGCGGTGCTGCCGGTGTTGCCGCTGCGTTTAATACGCCCCTGGCTGGAATTGTATTTGCTATAGAAGAATTGAGTCGATCTTTTGAAGTGCGTACCCGTGGACTGATGTTGGCGGGTGTCGTTGTAGCCGCGATTATTGCCATTGCTATTTTGGGTGATTACACATATTTCGGAAAAACCAGTGCCTCGATAGATTTAAAAGATGCCGTTGTGCCGGTGTTGGTTTGCGGGATTGTATGTGGCTTTTTGGGCGGTATCTTCAGTTTAACCTTAATTCAGGGCAGTCGTTGGATAGCACCATTTCGTGGCAGAAATCCATACGTAGTTGCAGGGCTATGTGGCTTAGGTATTGCGATTATTGGCTATTACTCTGGCCACCTAACTTACGGTAGTGGTTATGCTGAAGCCAAAGCGATTATGGATAATACCGGTGAAATTCCAGGCAGTTATGGTTACCTGAAATTACTCGCAACCGTGGTTTCATATTTAAGTGGCATACCCGGCGGTATCTTCGCGCCTTCTTTAGCAACTGGTGCAGGCATTGGTGCGCATATTGCCGAATGGCTAACGACTTATCCTTACGGTGCCATTATTTTATTTGCTATGGTGGGTTATTTTGCGGGTGTGGTACAGGCACCGATTACCGCATTTGTGATTGTGATGGAAATGACCGATCAGCAAGAATTGATTTTGCCATTAATGGTAGTGGCGTTTTTAGCCACAGGTATTTCAAAGTCAATTTGTAAAACGCCGATTTATAGCACCCTGGCAGATAATTTTTTACCGGAAGATAAAAAAATATTTTCTAATAAAAAGGAATGAATTTACTCGGGAATATTCAATACCCTGTCGATATCACTCATTGCCTGAAACTCTTCAATATTAATACCTGCTTTTATAAAGTCCCTTGCATCAGGATATCCGCTGGCTTCTTCGGCTAGTTGCCGAGCCTCCTTTACCCAGTTTTCCGACCAAAGCATTAGCAGGCGAATGTCATCATCCGTTAACTCGCCTATTGCAGTTTGTAATATTTGATAGAAGCCATTTCTTGATAGCGGTGTGTGTATATTGGCTAATGCAGTGACATTGCATTGTTTTAATGACCTGATTAAATCGTGTGTGTTTTTTTCGAGAAGTAGCTCTCTACTTTTTTCGGTTATTGCTTTAATCGTGGACTCGATTAACTGGTACTCTTTAGTGCCATGACTGGCTCGCCCGAAAACGGCAATAAACGATTCAAGTGTTATCAATGCGTCGTGTGTTTTTGTTATGTTGCGTGATCGCTTAAGAATTTTGTTACAGAAACTTTCTAATTCGCTGGCATCAATGGAAATTTTAATGGCTTGTAGATTGTTCATATTTGGCTATTCACGATTTTATTTTTATCAGGTCATACCCTGGGGGAGGAATTTATGCATTCTATATTACTGGGTAGGTTGTCAGCTATTAATAATTAGTCTTTATAGGGTGAGGCATTTATTAGTTCTATGCCGTATTCTTCTAGGGCATTGTTTTCACGTTGTAAGTGGTCAACTAATACCCGATGAAATTCCGGGTGTGCAACCCAATGGGCGGAGTATGTTTTAACCGGTAAAAATCCACGGGCTATTTTATGTTCCCCCTGTGCACCGGGTTCAAAGGTTTTTAAGCCATGTTGAATGCAGTATTCAATGCCGGTGTAATAGCATACTTCAAAATGTAGCCCGTCATATTCCTCTAAACATCCCCAGTGTCTACCGTATAAGGCTTCTTTGCCAATAATACAGATAGCGCCGGCGACAATTTCATTATTTTTATAGGCAAAAATAATCAGTAGCTTGTTGGCGATGGCTTTGAAAAAATTAAGGCTTAAAGTAGGTGAGCCAGATTTCTTCAAAAAGGTGATTTGATAAAAGTGGTAAATCTTATGCCATTGATCATCGTTTAATTCCGAACCATTGAAGGTTTTTATATCGATATTCTGATCGGTAACCTTACGCCGCTCCTGTTTAATATTTTTACGTTTCTTCGATGTCAATTTGGAGAGGAAGTCATCGAAGCTTGCGTAGTTGTGATTATGCCAATGAAACTGGTAATCAAAACGTTGCAATTCGGTGTGTTGTTTTAATACCTCAAAATCATCTTGCAGATTGAATAACCAGTGAGTACTCGAGTAATTGTTTTTATTAGAAAACTCAAGTGCAAATTTTATTAATAGTGATTTAGTCTTCGCGTTATTATCTTTTGCCAATATTCGTGGCCCCTGACAAGGTGAGTAGGGAATAGCGATAACCAGTTTGGGATAATAATTGATTCCAGCGCGTCGGTAAGCATCGGCCCAGGCCCAGTCAAAAACAAACTCCCCATAGGAATTGTCTTTTTCATATGCGGGCATTGCACCAATTAATTCATTGTTATTATCATGAACCAAAAAATATTTTGGGCTCCAGCCATAGCCTTGTAAACATTGTCCCGTTTCAAAGGCCAATAAAAACGCATGCTGGATAAAAGGATTAATATCGCCCGCCAGAGCATTCCATTGCTCGGCGGGAATATCATTGATGCTTTCGCAAATACTGAGTTGTGTCATAAGCCGATTCTAAAGTGGGGGCGGTAGGGGACTTATGTAAATTTTGAAGGCTTAGCCTTCCTGTTCGTCGAGAAATTTTTCAGCATCAAGTGCAGCCATGCAGCCTGCGCCAGCAGATGTCACCGCTTGTTTGTATATTTGGTCTGCTACATCACCGGCGGCAAATATACCGGGTATGCTTGTCGCCGTCGCATTGCCTTGTGTGCCAGCATTAACACTTACATAGCCATTGCTCATTTCTAACTGGCCATCAAAAATACTGGTATTAGGTGAGTGACCTATGGCGATAAATACACCCGCCAAGTCGATATCTTTGGTGCTGCCGTCTAGGGTGCTCTTAATGCGCATACCCGTAACGCCGGTTTTATCACCCAGAACTTCATCTAAGGTGCTGTTCCATTCGATAGTGACATTGCCATTTTCGGCGCGATCTTTTAGGCGATCTGCGAGAATTTTTTCTGAGCGGAACTGGTCACGGCGGTGAACGATGGTTACGTGGTCTGCAATATTGGCCAAATATAAGGCTTCTTCAACTGCGGTGTTACCACCGCCGATAACCGCAACATTTTGTCCACGGTAGAAAAACCCATCACAGGTCGCACAGGCAGAAACACCTTTACCTTTAAAGGCCTCTTCTGAATCCAGGCCTAAGTACATGGCGCTAGCGCCGGTTGCGATGATGAGTGCATCACAGGTGTATTCGTGTGAGTCACCGCTTAGTTTGAATGGGCGTTCGCTTAAATCGGTTGTGTGAATATGGTCGAAAATAATCTCAGTGCCAAAACGCTCGGCGTGCGCTTTCATGCGTTCCATTAGTTCTGGGCCCTGTACGCCTTCATTATCACCTGGCCAGTTATCAACGTCGGTCGTGGTGGTTAACTGACCGCCCATTTCCATGCCGGTAACAATAACCGGGTTGAGGTTGGCACGCGCTGCGTAGACAGCAGCCGAATAGCCAGCAGGGCCTGAGCCTAAAATTAGTAGTCGGCAGTGTTTAGTTTCGCTCATTATTCTTTATCTCCAAATACGGCAGCCAAATGTCATTGCTTGCATACCAATGGGCCAAATCGTAGCAGCGTGAAAAATTTTATGTATTCTAGCAAATCTGAATCAATTAAAGGCACAATCTAACTGTGATATTTAATGATTTACTTATAGTTGTTTGCAACTAAGTAATGCAGTCGCCATCCTATGGCATACACTTAATCAATATGCTTTAGTTATTATTTTGGTGGACAGATGAAGATTGGTATCCCTAAAGAATCAAAAATTTTAGAAGGCCGTGTTTCACTGGTGCCTGCGAGTTGCGGCGCCTTGATCAGGCAGGGCAATGAGGTATTTATTGAAGCAGGAGCGGGCCTACTAAGTGGTTATAGTGATGAGGAGTACCACGCACAGGGGGTGAGCATTTGTGAGAATACCGGCCTGTTATATGCGTCGGCCTGTTTAATCGTCAAAGTAAAAGAGCCCATTGAGCAAGATCTTCAATACTTACGTAAACAGCATATCCTGTTCTGTTACCTGCACCTGGCAGCCAATTTAACCTTAACACAGCAGCTGTGTGATATAGGGCTTACTGCTATTGCCTTTGAAACGGTTACTGATGAAGAAGGGCTATTGCCCCTATTAAAGCCGATGAGTGAGATTGCGGGCACCCTGGCCACGCAAATTGGCACGCATTTACTGCATCAGCCACAGGGCGGCAAAGGCTTAATGCTGGGTGGTTTGTCGATGACTGATCCAGGGCATGTGGTGGTGCTGGGTGCAGGGGTAGCAGGCAGTGCAGCTGCACGGCAAGCCGCTGCAATCGGCGCTCGTGTGACCTTGATTGATCGGGATGCGGCGCGATATCAGGCCTTAGTCGAAAAATACCCAAATATTCATGGCGAGCTATCATCGGATATCAGCATTGCGAAGGCTGTAAACGAAGCGGATCTGTTGATTGGAGCGGTGCTCTTGCCGGGTTTGCATGCGCCGCGTTTAGTTAGCGATTCACAGGTGAAATGTATGCAGCCGGGTAGTGTGATTATTGATATATCGGTGGATCAGGGCGGCTGTATTGAAACGATTCACCCAACGGATTATCAGGCACCGACCTATAAACGTTATGGCGTGCTGCATTTTGGTGTTACCAATATGCCTGGTGCAGTGCCACGTACAGCCTCGCAGGCTTTATCGGCGGTAATTTTGCCCTATGTTCAATGCCTGTGTGAAGATAACTGGCAGCAGCATAAAAGCCTGCAAAGTGGCATTAACGTACGTGATGGGCGTATTGATAATCCATTAATAGAGCAGGCCATTAATGGCCAGGTATAAAGGCATATATGAGCGGCATCTTAAGTGAATTGAGAGCTGGTTCAATTGCATCAAAATCACTTTAGGTCATCCTTGTAGCTTCATGTATAATCGATCCAATCGTATAAAATTTACTGTCTAATCAAATAATTGCGCAAATAATAGCGCAAAGCCGAAATGAACTAACGAGGGTTGAAAATTTGCCTCAGGCACGCCGCAAAAAAGAAGACAATCAACTATCAGGGCTCACCATTCACATCAGTCGTGGATTGCGCGAAGCCGCTTTATTTATATTATTGGCAATATCCTTATTCTTGCTTACCGCACTGGTCACCCATGATATTCAAGACCCAGGTTGGTCTTATACCGGCCCTGCGACTCAAATTAATAATATGGCAGGTGTTGTTGGTTCATGGGTTTCTGATGTCTTATATTTACTGTTTGGCTTATTAAGCTATTTATTTCCCGTGATGATTGCCTATAGCGGCTGGTTAGTACTGCGTGGGCGTAAAGGGGATGGTGAAATAGATTTCCATGTGCTGGGTATTCGTTGGCTTGGTTTCTTTATGACGCTCGCGTCAGGCTGTGCGTTAGCGAGTTTACATTTTATTATCCCAGAAGGAACTTTGCCGCTAGATGGCGGTGGTATTTTAGGCCGCTGGATTGGTGATGGTATCGCGGCAAGTCTGGGCGTATTGGGCTCTACACTTATATTGCTGGCTATTTTTCTTGCGGGTATCACACTGTTCAGCGGCTTATCCTGGATAGGTGTTATGGATTTTATCGGTGGCGGCATTTTGCGCAGCTATGAATGGACACAGTCAAAGATTGCAGCATTTAAAGAGCTGCGTGAAGAAAAGAAAGAAGGTGAAGTTGCCAGACAAAGCCGTGAAAAAGCCGTTATAGCGGATACCAAAAAGCAACAAGAGCGTAAGGTACCCGTTCGCATAGAACCGGTAATTAATAAAGTTGAAATCAGCGAACGACACAACCGTGAAAGTCAGATCGCTTTATTTGATAATGATTCTGTCGGTGATACAGAGTTACCCCCATTACGCTTATTAGACGAGGCAATACGTTCAGGTAAAGGCTTATCAAATGAGGCCCTGGCAGCCTTATCTCGTTTGGTAGAAATTAAGCTTAAAGATTTTAAAATAGATGTTGAAGTGGTGGCGGTTCACCCTGGCCCAGTAATCACGCGTTTTGAATTGCAGCCCGCACCGGGTATTAAGGCGAGTAAAATTACCGGCCTTTCAAAAGATTTGGCGCGTTCCCTGTCGATCGTTTCGGTTCGTGTTGTTGAAGTTATTCCAGGTAAAACCTGTGTTGGTTTAGAAATACCCAATGAACACCGTGAAATGGTTTTACTGGGCGAAATTTTAATGTCGAAGTCCTATGACAAATCATCATCACCCTTAACCATTGCACTCGGTAAAGATATTTCAGGCCAGCCCGTGGTTGCCGATTTAGCAAAAATGCCGCATTTATTAGTAGCAGGTACAACCGGCTCGGGTAAATCCGTAGGCATTAACTCTATGCTGGTGAGTTTGCTTTATAAAAGTACACCCGAGCAAGTCCGCTTAATTCTTATCGATCCAAAAATGTTAGAACTCAATGTTTATGACGACATTCCGCATTTATTAACGCCGGTTGTTACCGACATGAGCGAAGCCGCCAATGCCTTACGTTGGGCGGTGGGCGAAATGGAAAACCGTTATAAACTTATGGCGGCATTGGGTGTCAGAAATATCACTGGTTACAACCGTAAGGTGTTAGATGCAATTGAAGCGGGTACGCCAATAAAAGATCCATTGTTTACAAGAGATGATTTGATGCCAGAAGCACAAGCGGCTGATTTAAAAACAATGCCATTTATCGTGGTAGTGGTAGATGAATTTGCAGATTTAATAATGGTCGTCGGCAAAAAGATAGAAGAGCTAATCGCACGCTTAGCGCAAAAAGCCCGGGCATCCGGTATTCATCTTATTCTTGCAACGCAGCGCCCATCGGTGGATGTTATAACCGGATTAATTAAAGCGAATATTCCAAGTCGTATCGCTTTTCAAGTGTCATCAAGAACGGATTCAAGAACCATTTTAGATCAAATGGGGGCAGAGCAGTTATTGGGTCATGGTGATATGTTGTATATGCATGGTGGCAGCAGTATCCCAGTACGTGTGCATGGTGCCTTTGTTGATGACCATGAAGTACATGCGGTTGTGGCTCATATTAAGAAGCAGGCAAAACCAAGTTATGTTCCAAATTTGATTTCGGATAATAGCGATGTTATTAAACTGCCGGGCGAAGGGCCTTCAGGTGGCTCAGGAGAGGAGCTTGATGCGCTGTATGATGAAGCCGTTCAAATTGTTACCGAATCAGGTAAGGCCTCTATTTCATATGTACAGCGCCGATTAAAAATTGGCTACAATCGTGCAGCGCGCATGGTTGAAGAAATGGAAGCGTCTGGAGTTGTGAGCGCAATGCAATCTAATGGACAGCGTGAAGTATTGGCGCCACCGCCACCAGAGTTCTAACGTGTGTACCTTTATTTTTCCTTTTTTAGCGATGACTCAACTAGATGATTAAAAAATCCATTGTATTGATTTTATGTTTACTCAGTTTCAATGTGGTTGCAGAAGATGCAATAGCAATACAGCAATTAAGAAACTTTTTAGAAAATACAAACAGTTTGTCTGCGCGTTTTCAACAGAAACTGGTGGATGAATATGGCGGCTTGTTGCAACAGTCCGCTGGTACATTGCATATGCAGAAGCCGGGTAAGTTTCGCTGGGATTATATATTGCCGTATTCACAAAATATCATATCCAACGGTAAAAAAATCTGGATGTATGACTCTGAACTTGAACAGGTGAATATTCGCCCATATGATCAAGTGAAATCGTCCCCGGTGAATCTGCTTGATAATCAAAAGTTAGATGAGCAGTTTGTACTTGAATCGTTACCATTTACTGAAAACCAGCATTGGGTACGCCTTACACCTAAAGGCACGGAAAGCGATTTTAAAAAAATGCTCGTCGGCCTGCAAAATGGAAAAATTAAGTCGATGCGCTTTCGAGATAATTTTAATCAGCAAACCGATATAGAGTTTGAGAAATTAGTTGTTAATCCAAAATTTAAAAAAGATAACTTCGAATTTGTAGCACCTGAAGGCACAGATGTTATGGGTGATTTTTAGTTATGAAAAATAAGTCATCATTAAATGCCAGACAATGATTTCCGGCCATTAGCTGATCGTGTTCGTCCCGATAGCCTGCAGGGCTATTTAGGACAGAGCCATATACTAGGGGAGAACAAGCCACTGCGTACTGCTATAGAGTCTGGAAAATTACACTCAATGATTTTCTGGGGGCCGCCCGGTACAGGTAAAACAACCCTTGCACGATTAATTTCAAATTATTCCCAAGCACAATTTATTGCCATTTCTGCGGTTTTATCCGGTGTTAAAGATATTCGTGCGGCTATCGATAAAGCACACCAGTATTACGATGTGTACCAAAAACCAAGTATTTTATTTGTCGATGAGGTGCACCGTTTTAATAAATCACAACAAGATGCCTTTTTACCCTTTGTGGAAGACGGTACGGTTTGTTTTATTGGCGCGACCACAGAAAACCCATCATTTGAATTAAATAACGCATTGCTCTCGCGTTGCAAAACCTATGTTCTAAAATCGATTCAGCCGGAAGACATGATTGCATTGTTAAAAAATGCATTACATGACAAAGAATCAGGTTTGGGTGATAGGCCAATATCCATTGATGAAGAGACATTAGAGTTAATTGCTCTAAATGCAGACGGTGATGCACGACGAGCGCTCAATTTTTTAGAGATTGCAGCCGACCTGGGCAACGAAGAAAATGGACAGTTCGTTGTTGATAAGGCTATTGTTCAAGAAGTGACATCACAAACGTTGCGCCGCTTCGATAAAGGCGGGGATTTATTTTATGAGCAAATTTCTGCCATGCACAAATCTGTACGCGGCAGCAACCCAGATGCCGCACTCTACTGGATGTGTCGCATGTTAGATGGCGGCTGTGACCCTGTTTATATTGCTCGACGTGTGGTGCGTATGGCGTCAGAGGATATCGGCAATGCTGATCCACGGGGCCTGGAATTATCGCTTAATGCCTGGCAGACTTATGAACGTCTGGGTAGCCCGGAAGGTGAATTAGCCATTGCGCAAGCGGTTACTTATTTGGCTTGTGCGGCCAAATCGAATGCGGTTTATAGTGCGTATAAATCGGCAATGGAGTTGGCTAAAAATAGCGGCTCTATGGAAGTGCCCATGCATATTCGTAATGCGCCAACTAATTTAATGAAAGACATGGGTTACGGTAAAGATTATCGTTATGCGCATGATGAAGACAATGGCTTTGCTAGTGGAGAAACTTATTTTCCGGATGAATTGGGTGAGTATGAATTTTATCATCCGGTTGATAGGGGCTTAGAAATAAAAATTAAAGAAAAGCTAGATTACTTGCGCCAACTAAATAAATCAAAAAAATAATGCAAAATAAAATAATTCAAACGCTGGCTGTAGCGTCAAGTATTGGTGGGCCATCGGATAATTGCGCACAGGGGCCATTGGTATTACAGAAATCTGCCTATGCAGCTGATTTGTCCGTTGATGATAAAGCGCTTTCATTAAACTGGCATGAGCCACTGCTTGTAGCAAGCAATGAAAAAAATTATTTTAATATACTTAAAAAACAAAGTTTTTATATTACCCAGTTTGTTCAACAGCAAATTGAAGATGAATATCCCTTTTTAATATTGAGTGGTGACCACTGTAGTGCAATTGGCACCTGGTCGGGGGTATTGAATAGCCTTCCAGTAGAATCTAGTTTTGCATTAATATGGATCGATGCACATATGGATGCCCATACACTGGCTACATCACCCTCCGGTAATTTACATGGCATGCCTGTTTCCGTGCTGCTGGGTGAGGCGGAGCATGAATTACAAAGTGCTTGTCCTGCACATTACAATCTTCAAGGTAGAGACTTGTACATGTTTGGCGTTCGTAGTTACGAAGCGGATGAGCTGGTTCTATTAAGTAAACATAATGTAAATGTATTTGATACTGCGCGTATACAGCAGGAGGGCGGTACAACAAAAGTGCTTAAGGATCTTATACAGACGGTGTCACGCTGCTATGATAAATTTGCCATTAGTTTAGATCTTGATGCGCTTGATCCTCAGGATGCCCCGGGTGTTGAAACACGAGAACCGGCGGGCTTATCCGCAACTAGTTTGCTTGCGGCTTTCGACGAGAGCGATTTTGGTGATAATTTTCTGGGATTAGAAATATCTGAATTTGATCCCGGATGTGATATTGAAAATAAAACAGAGAAACTTGTGTTTGAAATAGTGAAATCTGTTTATTTATAATATACGTCAACGGATTAGGCTGTATAAATTTTTCGGATTTTTTAAATCGGGTATCAGGTTTATAGCCTTTCCTATATTTAGCTTATGTGCAAGTTTGTATACCATTTTTAATGTTGATAAGTCTTCTAGTGCAAAACCGACCGAATCAAATACAGTAATTTCAGTGTCGTTATCCCTGCCTGATTTCTTCTGGGATATTATTTCCCATAACTCCGCATAAATATGGCTGGCATCAAGCTGTTGTATTTCGCCTTCAACTAAACTTTGTTCCGTGTATTCGACAATGAGTTTACTGTTCTTTAGCAATTCTGTATCAAGCTCGGTTTTACCGGGAGAGTCACCACCCATCGCATGTACAAGTAATAGCATTGTGTACTCCTCTGCATCTATCATAAGAGCATGGGTAATTACGTACTAGCCCTGTGTAAAGTATAGATCATTCAATGAGTAGGTTATGAATATTTAGTGCGGCAAGCATGAAAATGAGTTATTACAAAATGATCTATGACGATGAGGCAACATTTTTTTAAGTTTCATGAGTGCCCTGCTAGCATTTAAAGTGCTAGCAGGGTCATTACCAAAATTAGATAGCGCATAAAATAATAACGACAGTTTTAAATTTTTAATATCACACTGGGTTATAAACCGCAGCGTTTATTTTTTTGGCTCGCTTACAAGATAAAGCCAAATAAATCCGCCCACACCGGTTATAAAAGAAGCCGCAAGAATACCTGTTTTAGCCATTAATAAAAATTCAGGCTGATTAGCAAAACCAAGCTCGGCGACAAAGATAGACATGGTAAAACCAATGCCTGCAAGCAGTGATACTCCGGCAATTTGTGTAAATCGAGTGTCTTTTGGCAATACGGCCCAATCTAATTTTAGCAAGAGCCAGCAAACACCGGTGATGCCAATAAACTTGCCCAGCATTAAACCGATAGATACACCAAGAAAAACGGGGTGAGTGAAGGTCTCACCCAGTGAGTCTAATTCTACTGGGATACCCGCGTTGGCTAGAGCAAAGATAGGGATCACCAGATATGCAACGGGAATGTGCCAGGCATGCTCTAAACGTTGTAGAGGCGCCTCAACGCTGCGCACGCCATTCTCCAATGTCTGCACCACACTGCGCAATTTATCATTGGTCATAATACTTTGCCCTGGCTGGTGGCTGGCATCGAAACGTTGCATTAACTCTTTTACGTGATGACTAAAACTCTCTGGGTCATATCGGGGAAAGGCCGGTACAGTTAATGCCCCTAGAATACCGGCCAGCGTGGCATGTACGCCCGATTGCAGTAAGGCATACCATAGTAGGGCAGCAACGAGTAAATAGGGTGTGGTTTTGCGGATGCCACTTAAATTAAAGGCTATGAGTAATGCAAATAATCCGCCCGCAACAGCCAATGGACCTAGCGAAATGGTATCGGTGTAGAACACAGCAATAACCAAGACTGCTCCCAGGTCATCGACAATTGCGAGTGCCACTAAAAAAGTAATCAATGCCTTAGGTACTCGGCTTGCCAGTAATGCCAGTGCACCAATCGCGAAAGCGATATCCGTTGCCATGGGAATGCCCCAGCCGATGGCCGCATCACCGGATGGATTAATGGCTAAATAAATAAGTGCGGGCACCAGCATCCCGCCAATAGCCGCACCGATTGGTAATGCGGCGTTACGTGGATTAGCCAACTCACCAACCAGTATTTCACGCTTTAGCTCCAGGCCAACAACAAAGAAAAACAGGGTCATCAGGCCGTCATTAATCAGATGGTGCAGGCTCATTTGTAATGTCCAGCTACCAGCACCAAGGCTGATTGGGGTATGCATGAAATGTGCATAGTCAGAAGCCAGTGGGCCATTTGCTAGTATCAAAGCAAGTACCGCTGTGCACATCAGCAGTAAACCACTGGTGGTTTGTTGATGAATAAATTCTTCAAAAGGCGTAAGTATTTTGTCGAAAGATTTTTCCCAGGGTGCGTGAAAAATCCCTTTGCCTTTATATTCGTCTGAGAGTTTATGTTCTTCGTTCATTTTTTCTTCTCGCTAATCTTTTGTTTGGCTTGCTGCGGCGCATCTCGAAATAGCCATTCACGGGCTGTTTCTGTAATGGCTGCGACAGCAGGGTGAGTGATTTTTCGTTCCACAGAAATGGCGTAAAATTGTTCACGTACCTCATCAGTCTGTCCAATAACGACTACGCCATATTGTTTTTCCACTTCTGCGGCGATTGGTGTGGGCGCAATAAATACGCCAACACCGGCCTGGCCGAAAGCTTTCATTAAGGCGCTATCGTCAAATTCACCCACAATACGTGGATGAATGTGAAGCTTATCGAACCACTTTAAAAGTCGACTTTGTGCCACCGTCATTTCGCCTGGCAGCAGTATAGGAGCGCCCCGAAGGCTTTGCGGAAAATCCTCAGAGACTGTTTGTGCTAACTGAGGTGCGGCAAAAAAGCTGATGCCACATTCACCTAGCTGGTGGTTGAAGCCGCGTACATTTATATCATGCGGTATAGGGCTATCCGCAATGACCAAATCAATTTTGTGTAAGGCCAGTTCAGCCAATAAAGCCTCGAGGTTATTTTCTCGACAAACAATTCGTACGGGCTCTGGCAGCTGAAGCGCAGGGGCTAATAGGCGATAAGCAATTGATTTGGGTACTACATCCGCCACGCCCACTTTAAATACCAGTGGTCTTCCATGTGGCAGGTTTCTTACCACTTCCTCTAATTCGCCGCCCAGTGCAAAAATTTCTTCGGCATAGCTTAATGTGAGGCGCCCAGTCTCCGTCAATTCTAAATTCCGACCAACTCGATTGAATAAGGCTTCGCCCAGGTTTTCTTCAAGCAGGCTGAGCTGTCCGCTAATGGTTTGCGGGGTGAGGTGCAGGCGCTCACTGGCACGGGCTATACCGCCCTCTTTAGCGACCACCCAGAAATAATGCAGATGCTTATAATTGATCATCGATTTCAATCACTTCGTTAAATACGAATAGTATGGTAATAATAATCGACTTTTTCTTACTATTAATCAAGCATATCTTTGTGCCGTACTTCTAAACAGTAGAGATAACGGAGATTAGGATGCAAATTGATATTCAAGCACGTAATTTTTCATTAACGGATGCCCTGCGCGAGTATATTCAGCGGCGTCTGGGCTTTGCTCTGAGCATAAGAGATGAGCACATCCAGCGTGTACTGGTAAGGCTGTCAGATATCAATGGGCCACGTGGCGGCAGAGATAAATGCTGTCAGGTTCAGGTTGTGCTTCCACAGCTAGCGGATGTGGTGATCGAGGATACCGAGCTGGATATGTATGTCGCTATCGATCGGGCAACAGATCGAGCAGGGCGTACGGTGGGGCGCAAGCTTGCGCGTCAACGAGATAATGGCCGTACAACAGTTTTGCATGATAGTGCAGCGTTGCTGGAGCAGCATGCAGCAGAGCCAGCAGATATTAATCAATAGTGAGTAGGAGAAAATTAATTATGAATACATCAATCAGTAACGCGGCACCGCGCACACAATCGACGGTCCTTGCCACCAATAGTGTGATTCGTAATACCTATACGCTGCTCTCCATGACGCTGGTGTTTAGTGCGCTAGTGGCGGGAATATCTATGAGCTTGAATCTGCCTCATCCGGGCTTATTGCTGACGCTCGGAGGGTACTTTGGTTTGTTGTTTGCGACCAGTAAGTTTCGCAATAGCAGTTTAGGGCTTGGTTTTGTGTTCGCGCTAACCGGTTTCATGGGTTACACCCTGGGGCCTATTCTCAATAGTTATTTGAGTATGCCGAATGGTGCTGAGCTCGTAATGACCGCGATGGGAGCTACAGGCGTTATTTTTCTAGGGCTATCGGGATATGCACTGGTAAGCCGCAAAGATTTTAGTTTTATGGGTGGGTTTTTGATGGCGGGCATTCTGCTGGCATTTTTTGCCGGGCTCGCGGCTGTATTTTTCGAAATATCTGCCTTGTCATTAGTCGTGTCATCGATGTTCGTGTTACTTATGTCGGGCTTAATTTTGTATGAGACCAGCAATATTATTCATGGCGGTGAAACCAACTACATCATGGCAACCGTTACCTTGTTTGTCTCTATCTTTAATTTGTTTACCAGCTTATTGCATTTGTTGGGCGCCTTTAATGGCAAAGACTAGAAACAAACCACGCATCTAAAAAATTGGAGTATTAAAATATGTCAAAGCATCAGCAAACAAATCTACCCGTTCATGTAAAGCAGGTAGAACCTATAGTGCCGCTTAATAAACGCAATATGCTTTATCCTGTCACTACAATGATAATGCTCAGTAGCATTTTAATCTTACTCGGTTTCGATTGGGTATAAGCGCATGGCTGCATTTAATTGCAGCCATGAATTTAATTTTTCAGGAGATATTTTATACGAAATACTAACTGCTTATGTATATGAATCCTTTAGATTGAGTGACATTAATTGAGTATTAACGTTATTATCTGACTTAATAATATTTTTTTGAGCGAAATTATTTTGGTAATAACACATGAGCAGCAGTAACCTTAAAAACACCATACGTTCGCAACGCGAAAAGTTGACAGCGCTGTTGGGCGGGAAAATGCATGAGCTGGCGGCTAAATCCATAAGCTTGCTCGATAATCGCGCAGCATTAGATGAATTGTTATCTGCGGCATTGCCAAGCTTGCCTTACTGTAAACATCTTTATGTACTCAATGCTGATGGCGTGCAGATTACCGATAATATGACTCAAACAGGTGCCGATGCCGAACATTTTGGACGTGACCGAATGGATCGTCCCTATATGGAAGATATCATCGGTACAACCGATTTTAAATTATCTACTGCCTATATCAGCCGAAATAAAAAGCGGCCTTCTTTTACCGCGATACAAGTTATACGAAATACGCAGGGTGAACGTGTCGGGTTTCTCGGTGCCGATTTTGATTTAAGGGAATTGCCCGGTACTAAGGATGCGTATCAGGAGCCGGATAACTGGCGACAGATCAAAGGTGATCCAGCCATTCGTAGCGTCGTGTTTAATCAACAGCGCGCAGATAGCTTGATGGATAAACATCTCGATGAAATATTACCTATCATGAATGAACTGATTAGTGAGCACGGCGTTTTTCACGGCAAGCTGCATTTTTCCAGTAGCCGCGCCACGATGTGGTTAGTGGATGATCCGTTCAGTTATAGAATATTGAGTTTTGACGAAATCATCGATCCGAATATTTGTCTGGCTTATCCTCAGCGTCAATACCATGAGAGAGCCATTGTCCCTGTAGATAAAATTATGCCGATTTTTGAGCTATTTCGAACCTTGCGTTTTGCAGACGAAAATATCTATTTAAGAGCAGGATCATTAAATGTTATTAACGGCATGGTCGGCTTAAACTTTTCATGTGATGGTTCGCACTATATGCGCTTTGATGAATTCCTGGAAAAGAGTACAGACTTCTGGTTTGGTTTAAATAATTAAGTCTGGTGGATGATTTTTGATAGATAGAAATTTATTACTGGAAATTATTAAAAGTGGATTTAAGTTTTCAGTCAGGAGGATGCATTGATTTATATGTATTGGCTCAGATACGATCTGGCAGGTCAATTTACTGATTTCTATTTATTCTGACAACTGAGAGTGCAAACAGGGTAAAAGTAGACTCTCAGTATTGTTGCTTTCAGTTCCATAATCAATCATAGCGGACTCTGGGAATGATGTATGTGGGAGTCGGCATCCATCACACAGCTGACGTTTAGCGGGGACTAATATAGGTTTCGGAAATAGCCATAAGCGGAATATTTATCATTCACTGCAATCATCTTAAAATTATCCAAAGCAAACATTCATATGAATAACAAACGATAGTACATTGCTAACAATTTTTATGTTCGTTATTTCCAACTTTCTCAGCGGTAAAATACAGCCAGAGAAAACCCGAAACCCCGGCCAGAACCGAGGCTAGAAGAATCCCGCTTTTAGCCATCAATAAATCTTCAGCAGAGTGAGCAAACCCCAGTTCTGCAATGAATATCGACATGGTAAAACCTATGCCGCCCATTAGTCCTACTCCTATAATATGCTTGAAATTCAGACCATAAGGTAGAGACGTGAGGCCAAGCTTTACCGCTAACCAGGAAAATCCCGCGATACCAACCAGCTTTCCGACAACCAGGCCAGCTGTAATACCTACTGACACAGGATGGGTGACAATACTGCCTATAGAAGACCAGTCGATAGGTACACCGGCATTGGCCAAAGAAAATATGGGGATAATAAAATAGGCGGATGGCATGTGCATGGTACGTTCCATAATCTGTGCAGGCGCCTGTACTAGCTTTACACCTTCTCCCAGGGCCCGAACTCGGGAACGCAGTTCGTCATTTTTAACGATATTATCTTCATTTTGGTAGGCAAGTTCAATTTGTCCCACCATTTCATTAATTTGTGAGAGGAAGCGATCAGGATTGTATTTTGGTCGCATAGGAATGGTGAAGGCCAGAAAGATCCCCGCGAGGGTTGCATGCACACCACTCTGCAGCATAGCTATCCAGAGTACGATACCCAATAAGATATAAGGTAATGATCGACGAATGCCGCCAAGATTGAGTGCAACTAACAACCCTAATATGACAGCGGCCGTTAGCAGTGCCTGCACATTGATTGTCTCTGTATAAAACATGGCGATTACTATAACTGCACCCAGATCATCCACAATGGCCAGTGCCACCAGAAATGTCAGTAAGTTTTTGGGTATTCGTTTACCCAGTAATGCCAGAGTACCCAGAGCAAAGGCAATATCAGTTGCCATCGGTATACCCCACCCATCGAAGGTATGCCCTTCTGGGTTGATACTTATGTAAATAACAACAGGTACTACCATGCCACCCATAGCAGCAATGATAGGTAGCATCGCCTGTTTTGGATTGGCAAGTTCCCCCACCAGAATCTCTCGTTTGAGCTCCAGTCCTATGACGAAAAAAAATAGCGCCATCAAACCATCATTGATCCAGTGATGCAACGATTTGGAAAGCTGAAATCCCGGTACGCCAATGGTAAATGGCATCTCCAGCAGATAATGATAAGCTTCATTCCACTGGCTGTTAGCAATATAGAGAGCGACAATTGCACACAGCATCAGCAAAATACCACTGGTAGTTTGACGATGAATAAACTCTTCCAGGGGTGTTAGTACCTTATCAAAGGCTTTTTCCCAGGGGGCGATATACTCTTTTCTGGTTTGTTTTTTCATAAAAATTTTTTAAGTTGAAAGTGAATAGTTTAAGCAAGGTCTTAGCACTTAACGGGATTGGCTTCATACTCAACATGTTCAGCAAAGCCTGCACATGCTTCCATACCGATCACTGCGCCTGACTCCACAGTTGCAAATAAAACCTTTAACCATTTGTCTCTGGATAACTTACGTTTCCAAACTGTTTTACCTTTACGGTCAGCGCCATGTAATTGAAAAACATTTTTTGCCAAATCAACACCAACTCGACTAATCTCCATTGTAGGACTCCTCTTTTCTCATTAACTGAAACATCAATCTCAGTTTGGCACATCGATGCCGATTAGGGTGAGGAGGAGTCCATCCCATTGCTTTTTAATAGATACACGGTTAATGACAGTCCGGATTGATTCCAGAAGTAACGTAACAAATTGTGTACGTCAGTTATTTTTTATTCTTTTGCTTATTTCTCCTTGTTTTTAGTTGAGTTTTTAAATCGGTAACTGTCATTGCCTGTTTCAATTATGTGACAATGATGATACTGGTGCGTTCATACAGCTTATTAATTAAATGGAAGAGTAAGGTGCCACCTGCCTGACTAAAGGGTAAATACCATAGTTCATCCAGCATGACCAGATCTGTGTGCATGAGCCGGTTAGTTAAACATCCTTGTCTTTCCACTAATTTTTCCTGGCAAATTATGGGAGGTTAGTAAGTCAGTTTTTGATGCAATCAAACTATCTCTGCTCTATATTATGAATGTTTAGTGTTATCTATGTAAGTATTACTTATGAAAATATAATAAATAAAAAGTGTATCGATATTTATCAATGAGAAGTATTGGATATATCTATTTAAATAAAAATTCTAGTATCTGTAAAATCCATGGTCATAAAATTGTAGCTATTGATAATGGGTAGGTAATGAAGAAAAGTAATGGTTTATTTCTAGAACAAATAAAAAGAACATTTTCCGCATTTGCTTATGAGCATAGTGGTGAAATGCTTTCGAGAAAAAGAAAAACACAGGTGTTATCTGGTGTTTCTATGGATGTTGTCGAGCAGGAAAAGTATCCCAAAGTATTAAATAAAACCTCAAGTTTTTAAACATATTAGTGTGCATACGATAGAGATTATTAGATTAAACCTAATATGTGATTAGAGTAGTCGATAACTTAATAGTGAAATAAATTATTTGCCTGATTAAATAATGGGGGAATTAAATAATCTAATAAGTACAGAATTATCAATTAAAGGGATTTTCTTGAGTTTGTTGCATTCGAAGATGAGTTCTTAGTTTTATTGCAGGTACGCGTCAAGTCGTATCAATATTATGTTTATGGTGTCATGTAACAATTCATGCTTTACAGGCATTATATTTAAGCAAAATATTTAGCCTAAAATCATAGAGTATTACTTGCGTGTCAGTTCCTCATCGATTGATAGACTATCCTCTATCAATTATCTAATTAATATTTATTTGTATATAACTATAATATTTCATAATATTTTTTACTGAAAAATATTGCTTTCAATTGATAGGTTAATTCAAAAATAAATAGTGACTAATACATGGTAAAGCTTAAAACCTATGTTTATATCGATTCTTTACAGCCACAGTTAGCTGAATACATGGCTTCAGTGTCACAGGGTTTTCCTCCCGTACCGGGGGATGCCTGTCTGTGGGTTGAGGTTTCACCAGGTATGGCAATTCATCGCGTAACAGATATTGCATTAAAAGCATCCCAGGTGAAATTGACTCAACAAATTGTAGAGCGTGCTTATGGTTCAATGGTTATACATCACAGAGATCAAAGTGATGTGATTGAGTCAGGTAGAATATTGTTGTCGCATATAAATGCGGATGTTAATGATCGTGAGCATTGTGATATTGAATGGCAGGATATTATTCATGGCATGACAGCAGAACACGCTGTTTTAATTAACCGTCAACACCGGGGTGGTTCAATGATATTGCCTGGTGAAAGCATGTTTATTCTCGAAGCTCAGCCTGCCGGTTATATCGTCTATGCTGCTAATCAGGCGGAGAAAGCAGCCAATATTACATTGGTTGATGTGCGTGCTGTAGGTGCTTATGGTCGCTTAACAATATCCGGGAAAGAAGGGGATGTTGAAGAAGCTGCAGCCGCTGCAATCAAGGCGTTACAAAACCCTTCGAGGACATAGTTAATGCATCGACAAGAACTTTTAAATTTATTAAGACAACACAATACGCGTTTTATGGATGAAGCAGGGTATGTACAGCGCGCGTTAGGGTATGTCGAGCAGCATGAAGATTGTTTCTATCGTGAACTATGGCCTGTGCATGTTACTGGTTCAGCATGGGTAATTAGTCCGGATCGTAATCGAATCCTAATGATGCACCATAAGAAACATGATCAATGGTTTCAGCCTGGTGGTCACGCCGATGGAGATGCGGATATCGTACGTGTGGCACTACGTGAAACATCAGAAGAAACGGGTATTGATTTATCACAAATTAAATTATTAGATTTAAATGTATTTGATGTTGATATACATGTTATTCCAGCTATGGGAAATGAACCGCAACATCATCATATAGATATTAGATTCTTAGTTGAAATGGATGATAGTGTACCCGTGCCCGGTAATGATGAGTCGCATCAAGTGCTATGGGTTAGTTTGCATGAAGTCGCACGTTATAATAATAACCGCTCAACTTATCGTATGCTGGAAAAAACACGTCAACTACGTAACATGTTGGCTGCTTGAGAATATTTTCAATAGTTACTTAATGTTTAAGTAATGTGTCTATAAATTTTTTGGATGACTTTTCGCACTGATTCTGGCTACGGTAGTCGATTAGTTTTTGACGAATGCGAGGGTATTTATCGACAAGCATACTTGCCGCTAACAATGCGGCATTGGCAGCATCTTCTGGTCCAGTATCAAGTGCCCTAATTGAGTTGCCATTGTTGTTGTCAGCATTTGAATCGTCAATATTTTTCTTTTTACTAGAAGCAATAAATTTAATGCTAAGTACAGGTACCTCTGTTTTCGAGGTAATAATGTCAGCTAAATATACTTTTTCTGTAGAGCCAGCGATGATTATTTCGAGGCCACGACTTACGGCTTTGCTGACATAATCATGTAATTTATTAGCATTTTTATTTGCTGTGATAATACGTGCTTCATAGGGAATTCCTAATTTAGCAAGTAATTCCGCTGTGTGTTTCATAGTGGTCCACTGAGATCTTGAACCCAAAACAATGCCGACTCGCATATTGTTACCCTCTTATAAAAGTATATAAACAAGTTACATGCTTGTTAATAATCCATCATTCAAAGGTAACGTTATTCTTGCTCTTAGAATAATCAAATAATCCTAATAAAAATATAGATAACTATCTATAAGACAAAAATCTTATATTGATTGGTTGTATAAAATTTATTGTATTAAATTGAGTTGCGATTGATGCACAAATTATTTAAGTAATATTTCTATGAATTATTTTATTATTTAATTCAAGCGTAATTTAGAGAGTAGCAGCTTGGTGAAATACTTTTTTACTCACTGTATTCAGTGACATCAACTAATATTAAGCGCGTCGTTTGTACCATTCCTGGATGCATAGATTTATATCTATGGATTATCAATAAAATATCAATTGGATGCATGTGTAGGTGTTCCACTATGATTTATCTCAGTTAAGTAAGTAATGAATATTTTTAGCAACTAAAAAGAGACAGGAGTAGACAATGTCAGAGAAAGCTTATGAAGCGGGTGTTAAGGAGTACCGCGACAAATATTGGACACCAGATTATACGCCACTTGATACCGACCTTTTGGCATGTTTCAAATGTACTGGTCAGTCAGGCGTTCCGAATGAAGAAGTTGCTGCAGCTGTAGCCGCAGAAAGTTCAACAGGTACATGGAGTACGGTTTGGTCAGAATTTTTAACCGATATGGAATATTACAAAGGCCGTTGCTATCGTATCGAAGATGTACCGGGTGATTCTGAATCATTCTATGCATTTATTGCGTATCCACTTGACCTGTTTGAAGAAGGTTCGATTGTAAACGTACTAACTTCATTGGTTGGTAACGTATTTGGTTTTAAAGCGCTTAAGCATCTGCGTTTAGAAGATATTCGTTTCCCAATGGCTTTTATTAAAACTTGTGGTGGTCCACCAGCCGGTATTCAGGTAGAGCGTGATCGCCTTAATAAATATGGTCGCCCATTACTTGGTGCGACGGTCAAGCCAAAGCTAGGCCTATCAGCTAAAAACTATGGACGTGCTGTTTATGAATGTTTACGCGGTGGCCTGGATTTAACTAAAGATGACGAAAACGTAAACTCGCAACCGTTTATGCGCTGGCGTGATCGCTTCGAATTTGTTGCAGAAGCAATAAGAAAAGCAGAGATGGAGACGGGAGAGCGCAAAGGTCATTACTTGAACTGTACTGCTGCTACTCCTGAAGATATGTATGAACGTGCGGCATTCGCTAAAGAATTGGGTATGCCAATCATTATGCATGATTTCTTAACAGGTGGTTTTACAGCTAATACAGGTTTGGCAAATTACTGTCGTAAAAATGGCATGTTGTTACACGTTCATCGTGCAATGCACGCGGTTATTGATCGTCATCCAAAGCATGGTATTCACTTCCGCGTTTTAGCTAAATGTTTGCGTCTGTCTGGTGGTGATCAGCTTCACACAGGTACGGTTGTAGGTAAGCTGGAAGGCGATAGAAATTCAACACTTGGTTTTGTAGATCAATTACGTGAGTCATTTGTTCCTGAAGATCGTTCACGCGGTGTGTTCTTCGATCAGGATTGGGGTTCATTACCGGGTGTATTTGCGGTGGCATCTGGTGGTATTCACGTTTGGCATATGCCTGCACTACTCAATATCTTTGGTGATGATTCGGTGCTTCAGTTTGGTGGCGGTACTCAAGGTCATCCATGGGGTAATGCAGCGGGTGCAGCAGCTAACCGTGTTGCGTTGGAAGCATGTGTTAAGGCGCGTAATGAAGGTCGTGAACTGGAACGTGAAGCACGTGACATTCTTACTCAGGCTGCTCGTACAAGTCCTGAGCTGGCGATTGCTATGGAAACATGGAAAGAAATTAAATTTGAGTTTGAAACTGTTGACAAGCTTGACGTTTAAAGCCGTTGAAAAATTGGGCGTGGTTTTAAAACCGAGCCCGGTTATATAAAAACTAGTGAACAAGATAAAGATTACGAGGATACAACCATGTCAAATAATTATACTGAGGGTGATTTTCAAACTACCCATACACTGGAAACTTTTGGCTTTTTACCAAAGTTGACACAAGAAGAAATTCACGCACAGATTGCTTACATTATATCGAACAACTGGACGCCTGCAATTGAGCATGAGCATCCAGGTGCTTCAAGTAATCATTACTGGACAATGTGGAAGCTACCGTTTTTTGGTGAGCGTGATCTGGGTAGAGTTGTTGATGAGTTAGAAGCATGTGGTCGAGCTTATCCTGATCACCACATTCGTTTGCTTGGTTACGATAACTATACGCAAAGTCAGGGTTCTGCTTTTGTAGTGCGTGAAGGACGTGTTTAAGGCGTGATATTAATGCCTCTTTAAACAGGTAACTAATGACAATCACAAACATGATGATGCGATGGGGTTAACAATGGCACAAACAGCAAAAAGTAAAAGTGCACGCGAAGCTTCTTTGGAAAGGCGACGTGCTTTGACCACGAAGGGTAAAGCAGCGCTGACTGGAGCAAATTCAGCGAGCACTTCGCAGAGTAAAAAAATTACCACTGTTGTGGTAAATACACCGGCACAAGCTTCGTCTATGACGGGGCGGGCAGCTTCACGAGCTCGACGTGATGCAATGTCAGGCAGCGGTAAAGCGGGGCTTGCTGTTAAGGATCGTGTACGTTCCGCACCTGCCATGAAGACCTCATCTGCAGCTTTGCAGACTGAACAACAGGATGTGTCTTCCGTGGAAGATAAATCAACTGCAGGTTGTGGTTGTGGGTGTAATGGTACTAATGCTGCATGCAGTGGAAAGCGTACGGATTCAGTAGCGACCAGCAAGAGCAGAATTATACCTAACAGGAAAAAACAAACTGTTGCTCGTAGTGCGGCTCGTATCGCCTCATTGGCCAGGCGTGAAGCAACTTCGTCTCGTGGAAAGGCTGGGATTAATGCTAATGGCACATCTGCGGCACAAAATGCTAGAGCAGCAAACCCTGGCATATCAAGTCGTGAGCTGGCGCAAACGTTACGTGAAGCACGAAGTCGTGTGGGTAAGTCAGGCAAAAAATCTGAGCCTTGTGGTCGTCAGAGATCAAAAAAATCTGACAATGGCGCAGCAAAAGATGCGCCCTGGAAAGTTGGTGTAAGTGAAACGGTACTTGGACAAACGTTAACAGGAACTATGCTTGGCCGCAGTCAGAGTGTAACGGGTGATGAGGCAAGTACGTGTCGCGATGTTACAGGAACTGAATATATGGGTGCTGACGTTTTCCGTGAATTTTGTCAAACCGAAGCAGCGCCATCAACTTCGCGTAAAGTTAATGTAACAACGACATCTCATGGCAATGCTGTTAGTGGTGACCGTGTGGGTCGCGGTAAAAATGTAACAGGTAATGAAGCAGGTACATGTAAGAGTGTAACTGGTGATGAATATATTAGTGCAGAACAGTCACAGGCTTACTGTGGTGAGTTTGCTAAAAAGTCACCGCGTAAATTTTCAATGGCTGAAACCATGAAAGGCGAAACGGTTAGCGGAAATAATGTTGGCCGATCAGAAAAAATGACAGGTGATGAAGTTGGTATGAGTCGCTCTTTAACCGGAACGCAATATACAAAGCCAGAAGAAATTGGCAATGCTCCAGCTAAAGTTGGCGTGAGTACAACATTACGTGGTGGCAGTGTAACTGGCACCACGGTTGGTCGACGTGAGCGTATGACAGGTGATGAAGCAGGTAGCTGTCGAAACGTGACGGGTGATGATTATGTTGGACAAGAACAGTACAACGGTTTTTGCAGCGCAACTGCTGAAGCACCAGTAGACAGGAAAGTGGGCGTTTCTACAACAGGTAAAGGCTTATCTGTAACAGGTACCATGACAGGCCGTGCAAATCAGGTAACAGGTAATGAACCGGGCAGCTGTAAAGCTGTAACAGGTACACCTTACGGTGGTACGGAGCAGTCGGAAAATTTTTGCCAGGCTGAAGACGTAGCGTTGGCGAGTGCACGCAATAGAGAATTAAGAAGTACGCCAGCGATGCCATTAACAGGTCTTCAACCCGGTGTAGGTGGAGTAATGACAGGTGCAGATAAAGGTGCGTGTGAACCAGTATCTGGAACACCTTATGTTGGTGCTGATCAGTTTGCTGATGCATGTCCGGCGACGCCGGCAACTACAGCAAGCCCTGATTTCCCACAGGCTATTGGTGGTAATGCTGTTGGGCAACAATTTAGTGTTAGCACGCCAACAGGTGGTGCTGCAGCTGCAACAGGTTCTACGGGTGTTACAGGAAAGCAAAATGCACAAAGCCATATAACAGGTCCATTTGGTATGGCAACAGGAAAAGTAACCGGTACTGAAGATGCACGTTTTGGTAAAGGAAATGTTAACGCTGCAGAAATGCGACCAGCACCTGTTGCTCAAGTAGATGGCAGAGAAAAGACGCGTATATCAGGTGAGGGTCAGGATACTGGATTAAATATTACGGGTGATGACTGGGGTCGAGGTAAAAATGTTACTGGCACTGAAGGTATGTCATCAATAAAACGTAATCCAACTATACGAGCGAATAATTCTATGGATGCCATGAAAGAAATGGCGGCGATTGCGCAAAAACGTAATGAAGAAATAGCGCTACCTAACAGTAAAGTTACAGGCGGTAGCGGAAATACTGATAAGGGATCTTTGATTACTTATTCTGGAGGAGCCCGAGGTTAATTGAGGAGTAATCCGAGATTAATCACGATACGAGAATATTATGTTGAACAGTCGCAGCAATCAGCAAGCTTCACGCAATTTGAGCCGGATATCGACCCCACTTGGTCGCCCTGGTGATAGAGCTATGAAGACGGCGCATAACGTAGAGTCAAATTACTCTACGGGTGCGTCAGTGAATGCCAATACTGCGGCCATGAATGTTTTGCATGGTTTAACCAATGCTCTGGAAAACACGCAGTTATATGCGTATGAAAGTAGTGTAAGAGAATCGTTTGATAACATCGTTCCAACCTTGAAAAAAATATCAGCGTTGCAACATGAAGCAAATTTTGAACAACAGGCACAACAATTAGCGCGCACTCAACTTGGTTTTGAGTTGCCTGATTTGTTAATAAATAATGCCTGGGTTGATCAACTGGACATGCGCAGTTTATTCGCGTGGAGTGTATTCGAAACTTACCATCGTTTTTGCGATGAAGTGTTTACACGAGATCCCCTGGGTCATAAAGGCATAGGTCAGAATAATAATGACGCAAGCTTCCAGAATTTTATTCAGGAATGCGGATTTCACATGGTTGATATTTCGCCTTGTGCAGATGGACGCCTGGCACATGTGATTCGCTATGTATTGCGTATGCCATACAAAGAAGTGCGTCGACGTTCATATGCGGGCGCAATGTTTGACATTGAAGATAGTCTTGAGAAATGGGTAAAGACAGAATTGTTGCGCTTCCGTGAAGGTAAACCTAATACGGCCGATGCGGCGACACGATATTTAAAGGCAGTGGTTTATCACCACAGTTCTGTTGACCCAAATCATCAAGGTTGTGCAGCACATGGCTCTGATACACAAAAAGCAGCGCAAGGTGGTTTAGATCGTTTAATGGGGTTTCAGCAAGCGGTACAAAATACACATTGTTGCGGTGCTTCTATCGATTGTTTGTTAATCGGTATGGATACAGATACAGATGGTATTCGTATTCACATGCCTGATGCGAATGGCAATATTGATTTAGAAAACTATGTTGATAGTTTAAAAGTGTTTGATATGACGGCTAGCATGAATGCAAATCATGCAGAACAGTGGATAGCTGATCATATTAAACAGAAAGGCGGTAATGCATTAGCAGAAGGTATGGCACGTTTCATGTCGTATCTTTTGAAAAATAATATGTCACAGGTGGAATATGTACGTAATTACTATGGTGGTTGCTATAGCGACATAGGACATGCAGAGCGTTTTATTGGTGCAGGTATCGGCTTTGAAGAAATACAGTTACGTAACCTGACATTTTTTTCTTACCTTAATACGGTAGAGGAAGCGGCGACAGATTTAGATGTCGGTATTAGTATTTTTACTGGTTTAAATGTTTCGCAAGGTTTGCCAGTGCCGATAGTTATTCGTTATGACTATCACGGTAATGTACCAGGTGCACGCAAGCGTGCGGAAGAACATTGCCAGCGCGTATCGAGTGCATTACATAACCGATACAGTGATCTTACAGATCGTGGTTTGTTGCATACATTACAAGTTGTACGTGACATTAATGCTGCCGGACAAATTGAAATACTCGATTGTTCAGTAAAAACAAAAGTTACAGGTGGTCACTAATGAAAATCTGTCAGGTAATGAAACCATTAGTTTCAACAAATCGTATATCAGGTATGGAACATAAGCACCTGCAAGTGGTTAAGGATGGTAGCGCAATCGCGGTAGCTGTTGATTCGGTAGGTTGCATCCCAGGTGACTGGGTGATTTGTGTAGGAAGCTCAGCGGCACGTGAAGCGGCTGGTAGTAAAGATTATCCGAGTGATTTGACGATTGTTGGAATTATTGATCACTGGGAACCCGACACTTCGGTATAGGTGCTGACGATGGAAATTATGCAGGTTGAAAAACCGTTGGTATGTACTCGTCGTGTTGATGGTTTAAGAGACATTGGTTTACGTGTGTTGAGAGATCTTGCAGGTAAGCAAGTGGTAGCGGTAGATCCTGTAGGTGCCCGTCAAGGTGACTGGGTGTTCACTTCAAGTGGATCTGCAGCGAGATATGCGGCATGTGATTTTCGGATTTTAACTGATCTGACTGTCGCAGGCATTATAGATTTCTGGGGTGCTGATTGCGATCAGCAAACCAAATAACAGCTGCAAGCGTTCTGGCTTTAATGCCAGGGAAAAGTGGCTTAACTTTAATTTAAATTTGAAACAACTAAGTCTAAGACTTTAAAAATTAGGAGTGTATTAAGATGGCTAATGACAACTATGGTATCGCCTTAGGTATGATCGAAACTCGCGGCTTAGTGCCTGCAATTGAAGCTGCAGATGCGATGACTAAAGCAGCAGAAGTGCGCATGATTGGGCGTGAATTTGTTGGTGGCGGTTATGTAACCGTTTTGGTTCGTGGCGAAACAGGTGCGGTTAACGCGGCAGTTCGTGCTGGAGCTGATGCATGTGAACGTGTAGGTGATGGCCTGGTAGCTGCTCACATTATTGCTCGTCCACACAAAGAAGTTGAGCCAGTTTTGCCTGCGGGCAAAACAGCTTAAGGTAATTTTATTATTCAATTAAATTTTTAGGAGAAACAGACCATGGCCAATGATAATTACGGTATTGCTCTAGGTATGATTGAAACACGCGGATTAGTTCCTGCCATTGAGGCAGCTGATGCGATGACGAAAGCGGCAGAAGTGCGCATGATCGGGCGTGAATTTGTTGGTGGCGGTTATGTAACCGTTTTGGTTCGTGGCGAAACAGGTGCGGTTAACGCTGCAGTACGAGCGGGTGCTGATGCATGTGAACGCGTTGGTGATGGCTTAGTGGCTGCGCACATTATTGCTCGTCCACACAATGAAGTTGAGCTTGTTTTACCTGCGGGTAAAAAAGCTTAAGGTAATTTTTTATCCAATTAAATTTATGGGAGAAACAGACCATGGCCAAAGATAATTACGGTATTGCGCTTGGTATGATAGAAACACGTGGACTAGTTCCTGCTATTGAAGCAGCTGATGCGATGACGAAAGCGGCAGAAGTCCATCTTATAGGCCGTGAATTTGTTGGCGGCGGTTATGTAACAGTTTTAGTTCGTGGTGAAACAGGTGCGGTTAATGCAGCTGTTCGTGCAGGCGCTGATGCATGTGAACGCGTTGGTGACGGTCTGGTTGCGGCTCACATTATTGCTCGCCCACACAATGAAGTTGAAGGTGTGATTGACGCAACAGGTAAAGGTACAGCAATCAGTTGATAACTGATTGTTAACTAATAAGACGTCGTAACCATGTTGCATATTAACGCTGATGAACAGGTATTAGGTTATCTCGGTCGAGCCCTGAGTCTCGAGCTCTCTGCAGTACAGCTTTATAGTACGCAGTCAATGCTTGTGGCCTCTTGGGGTTTGAGCGATGTTGCTGATAAATTTCGTGCAGAATCTCGTGAAGAAATGGGGCATGCGGAGCGAATTATTAGTCGAATGCTGGCTCTTGGTGTGGCACCAAATGCTTCGCAGTTACGTCCAGTTAGACTTGGAAAGAACCTGCAAGAATTATTACAGCATAATTATGCGTTTGAGAATGAACTGATTGGTTTATACGATAATGCAACAAATTATTGTGCAAGTATTGCTGATTATGATAACCGGCTATTTTTTGAAGCGCTTCTTAATGAAGAAAAAGCACACGCTGCTGATTTATCGTTATGGCTTCAGGAACTAAAACAAACATCCATCAAAAATATGACTTAGTAATGGAGATTTGAAATGAGTGATCAATGGCAAGAACGTAATAAACCTGCACGACTTGAACGGCGTTACATATTTGATGAGTACAGCACACTTCGTGATTTCCTTGAACGTGCAGCTGAACTGTCAGAGCGTGAAGATTTATTTCCAGATATGGGCTTTGGTAAAGACTATGCCAATATCACCATTTATGCTGATGAAGGTAGTGAAGAACTAAGTGATGTTCATCATCATTTTGCACAAGAACTCGATAAGTTATTTAACCTGAAAGAAGACTGAGGTTAGTGAACGATGCCTGTTATTGCATTGGTAGGCAACAAGGGTGGTGCTGGTAAGACAACATTGTCTATCAATCTTGCGGCCGGGCTTGCAAAACAGGCAAGCGTTGTTGATGCTGACCCGCAAGGTTCGGCTATACAATGGAATGTTTTCACTGGCGCCAATATGTCGATGCCTGTGCTTAAAGCCAGTGATGAGCCAGGCGATAAACTGGGTAATCAGTTAGCTGAGCTTTCTCAACAATACGATTATGTCGTTGTAGATTGCCCTCCATCAGTGCATGCATCACAAACGACCAGGGTATTAGAAATCTGTGATTTGGCATTGATTCCTGTTCAGCCATCCCCTGTGGATTTATGGGCAACAGTGCACACTGAAAAAGCAGTTCAACATGCTCGTGAATCTAATGCAGATTTACGTGCACTTTTGGTTATCAATCAACTGGAACCACGTACCACATTATCTCGACTGGTTCGTGAAGCGCTTTCTGAAATTGGACTGCCAGTAGCAAATACAGCTTTACACAGAAGGGCGGTTTTTAGAAATAGTGCACTAGAAGGCAAGAATGTTTTTGAAATGGGAAGTCGTGGTCTTCAAGCTGCGGGCGAAATAGATGAACTTATCCATGAGGTGACTAAGATATGAGTAATAATGACAAAGCAAAACAAAAACTAATGGAATCTATGCGCATGACCAAAGAGGGTTCCGAAAAGAAAATTGATGACGCTGATGCAAAGCAAAATATAACAACTAAGAATGAGAAGCCTGTTAAGAAAGAAAAGACACAGGCTACAACAAAAAAAGCAACAAAAGATACTCAAAAACTATCCGTGGATCCTTTTCAGTCTGTGTCACGTGTCTGGCCTGATTAATTCGAACAACCCATTGATAATTGTCATGTATGGTGCCTGAAATATTGATTGGTATAGAGGCTATATCCATAAGAAACTCATATCACGAAATTTGTGTTTGTCAGGCATAAGCGCACAGTTTCATTATAACTACTATTTATTTAAGGTTTTTGTTTGGTAATGGCGAGCTTAAATCATAGATAATTATCTATGATAACTAATGATATCATTTTCTTTAATTGATGTGTTATTAGGTATACTATTACTGTACGTGAGAGGCAGCAGCAATGTCGATTTTAGAGTTAGTTTTTTCTTTATCTTTAAATGAGTTTACGGTTCCGGATCATAAGGAAATAGTAGATTCAATTGAAAGCATTCAAGCGTGCAAAGAAAACCCGGATGTGAATGCTGAATGTAAAAATAAACTCGAACAGTACCTTGAAATGAAAGATAAGACAGGTGAGCCTTATGTCAACATTCAATGACGATAGTTATACTCCACCGGCGGCAATGCCGGTACATCTTATTCGCTATGCGACATTTCGCCAGTTTCAGGTGTTTGAAGCTATCTATCGCCTGGGTAGTTTTACCCGTGCAGCTGAAGAACTCTTTCTTACTCAACCGACGGTTTCAATGCAGATAAAAAAATTATCCGAGGGTATTGGCTTACCATTATTTGAGCATGTTGGTAGAAATGTTGAGCCAACAGAAGCAGGTAAAGAAGTTTATGCAGCCTGTCGCGGTATGTTTGAGACACTGTCGAATTTGGAAATGAAAATTTCTGATATGAAAGGCTTAAAACGTGGACGCTTACGTATGGGTGTTATTACGACTGCAAAATATCTCGCTCCTGAAATGTTGGGTGAGTTCAGTCAGATCTATCCAGGTATAGATCTCTCCTTAAAAGTTACCAACCGTGACAGCATTATACGTCGCATACGCGCTAACGAAGATGATTTGTATATTATGGGGCAGGCACCTGAAGGAGAGCCTGAGGTTGAAGCATTTTCTTTTGCACCTAACCCACTTGTTGTAATGGCACCGCGAAATCATCCGCTGGTTGGTAAGAAAAATATTAGTATGGAAGATATTGCCAAGGAACCCTTCATCATTCGTGAACCAGGCTCGGGAATTCGTGACGCCATGTTTAAGGCGTTTGATGCAGCAGGGGTTCGGCCACCTGTACGCATGGAGCTGGGTAATAATGAAGCCATTAAGCATGCTATTGCAGGTGGTCTGGGTTTATCTGTTTTATCACTTCATACCTTATCACTCGAAGGTATTGATGGTCCCGTTGCAATTCTCGACGTAGAAGGATTTCCTATCTTACGTAACTGGTATATCGTTTATCCAAAAGGAAAAGAATTATCATTGGTTGCCCAAACATTTCTGGATTTTGTTATTGGCTCAGAAGAATCGATTCGAGAACGCATGCAAAAGATATGGCCTAAATTAGAAAGTATTTTAAAAGAAGAAAAAAAGACAACATCAAGTAAGAAAAATGTCAGCCAGAAAAAAGCAGACATAAAGTGAATTTAAAATTTATTTTTACATCGGCCTATTTCATTAATCATTAATACATCTAACTAATACTATTTTACTTAGATGTATTAATAAAATATTTATCAATATAAGGCCTAGTATCAAGTTTAAAGTGTGACAATAATCACTATATTCCATAATACATTTCCTCTGGTGTTTTATAATTATATCTTTTTCTGGGTCGCTGGTTAAGTTGAGTCGCTATTTCATCGCATCGTTGTTGCGTTAAATTAGCCATACTTTCAGTCTTAGGTAAATACTGGCGAATTAATCCATTCACATTCTCATTACTGCCTCTTTCCCAGAAATGATATGGATTTGCAAAGTAAAACTTTGCACTGCACTGCACTTTTCTTCTATTTGTTTGTATGGATGAAATTAGGTTCCATTGTCAGCGGTAATCGTTTTGAAATTACTCATATCGCGACCAATTAATTTAATCGTTCTTTTGGTTAACGATATCGTCGTTTTGTTTGGTAATTTCCCGATCATCACAAAACCAGTTTTTTCGCTCCGGCAACGTAACAATGCAGTGATTACTGCCTCTGCCATGTACCGTATCGATTTCCCATTGACTTTTTTGGTATTGTCTACAGCACCAATAAATACTCCAATGATTAAACCTTTTTTATTTAGATACTATTTAAAATAATTTAAAGATTAAATCCGTCAAAAATTCAAGTTAAAAATTCTCATATTGGTAGCTATCTATAACACCCATCATTAATATCAATGAGTAATTTCTCCTACTCGCATACATAATATTAAATAGATTCACTCTGATTATTATCCAGATAAATTTTGATTTTCATAGGTTGTGAAGATGTGAAAGTGTTGAACAAAATAAATTTAAGACATAAACGTGGTGATATTTTTGGTGGTGTCACTGCAGCTGTGATTGCGCTACCTATGGCACTAGCTTTTGGTGTTGCATCCGGTGCTGGTGCTGAGGCTGGTTTGTATGGTGCTATCCTTGTTGGGTTTTTCGCTGCTCTGTTTGGTGGCTCACCTACATTAATTTCTGAGCCAACTGGTCCTATGACGATTGTGTTTACTGCCGTCATCGCAAAGCTTATCGCTTCTGATCCAACAAATGGGATGGCAATGGCCTTTACCGTTGTGATTATGGCCGGCATGTTTCAAATTTTATTTGGTATTATGAAGTTAGGTAAATATGTAACCCTGATGCCGTATACCGTAGTATCCGGTTTTATGTCAGGTATTGGTATTATTCTAATTATCTTACAGCTTGGACCTTTGCTCGGACATCCTGCACCAAGTGGTGGTGTTATTGCAGTATTAGAAAAGTTGCCAGTATTAATTTCAGGTATACAAGCCGATGAAACAATTTTGTCGATATTAACACTGGCTATCCTTTTTTTAATACCAAAGAATCTTAAACAATACCTTCCTCCGCCATTGGTTGCCCTAGTAGCTTGTACCTTGATATCAGTCATCTTTCTAAGTGGAGAAGATATACGACGTATTGGTGAAATACCAACGGGCTTACCTGATCTACAACTGCCTATGTTTAGTGCAGAGCAATGGCAAATAATGTTAGTAGATGCAATTGTGTTGGGAATGTTGGGGTGTATTGATGCATTACTTACTTCTGTTGTTGCTGATAGCATTACGCGTAAACGACATAATTCAGATAAGGAATTAGTAGGTCAGGGTGTCGGTAATATCATGTCTGGGTTATTTGGCGGGTTACCTGGTGCAGGTGCGACCATGGGAACCGTTGTAAGTATTCAGGCTGGCGCACAAACTGCTTTGTCAGGACTTGTAAGAGCAGGAATATTACTCGTAGTTATCCTGTGGGGGGCTGATTTAACTTCCGTAATACCATTAGCTGTATTAGCGGGTATCGCGTTAAAAGTAGGCATTGATATTATTGACTGGGGCTTCCTTAAACGTGCTCATTATATTTCTGGTAAAGGTGCCCTGATTACATACGGCGTAATACTGCTGACTGTTTTTGTTGATCTGATTACAGCTGTCGGTATTGGATTATTTGTTGCCAATGTTATGACCATTACAAAACTATCCGAGTTGCAGGAAAATGATGTTAAAGCGGTAACAGATCCTGATAAAACAGACTTGGAGTTATCAGCACGCGAAAAAGAAATATTAAGAGATGCTAAAGGTAAAATCATGTTGTTACATTTACGTGGAACAATGATTTTTGGTAGCTCAAGAGCAATTACGCGAAAGAATTCACAATTTGGCGGGTGTCATACGCTTGTTGTCGATATTACTGATGTTAAACATCTTGGTGTTTCAGCAGGTTTAGCGCTTGAAGAATCCATTCTTGAAATGACTAATGCTGGGCGTTCAGTTTATATCGTTACAACCAAAGAACAAGCTTTACAACGACTAGGTAAGCTGGATGTACTTAAAAATATACCTGAAGAGAATATTATTGTTGGCAGAGAGGTTGCGCTGGAACGTATTTGGGCAAAGCAGCCAGAGAAATTGCAGGTAAATAACAATATAAATGAGTCTGTACCCATTGTCTGAATAAGTTAAGTGTTTATAAATAGTAAGTAAGGGGAATATTTTATGTTAATGCACAATCGGCTTTACCCCCATTTGTCTTATAAAGTTATAAATGATGTCGCACAGATTATTGATAATCATCTTAAAGATGATTGGGTTATCAGGGTCGAATATGCAAAAGAAGTTGAATATTTAAATACAAGCTGGCAACAGTGGGGTAAATCATTTTATAAAATTAAAGCACCCGTTGAAGTTGTGGATAGTATTTTCGCCTGTCATAAAAATAATCAATTCTGTTCAATACGGTTACATGCAGAAAAAATTAATCTCGTAAGTAATTTTTATTACTCAGTTTGCTAGGCGTGCCATGTTTCTAAAGAGTTGGGTCTGCTCCAATAGAATAGGTTAAAAAATAATGTTAATTTCTAATAATGAAGAACGACAACGATAATATCTCTAAGATAAATAATATGGAGCTTATAAAGTTCTCATACGATAAAATAGCATCAAAGCTTTCTGGTTTTGTATCACAAAATCAGAAAGTAAGAGTTATCGTCTTTTGTTCATACAAAGATCATAGTAGAGATAGAGCGAACCTGTCTTTTCTAAAACAATTTGGTGTGGTACCAGACGAGTTTTATATTTCCAAGGGCTTATCCAGTTGCCAAAATATTATCAGGCCTAAATGGTTTTGATGGACTGACTATTATTATTGAGTCAGTGCCTATAAACAAACTTTCATTTCAAGACATATCTGCTCAGAATGAACACTATGTTTCAATGTCGAGAATATCAGCATGAATACACAGGTGGCTATGTATATATTTCGGGATTTAGTCTCTTGATACCGAGCAATAGTCAATATTCACAATTTGAGGCAAAGTTCTTGCCCTGGTATCTTGAGGTGGATAACAAATCAAGTTTGTGTCGTATGGTGAGACAACCAGAACTGAGTCTTTTGATGCAGAAAATGGCAGAAGTGGAATCTCTCATCCACAATCTGGATGACTATCTCGCTGAAATGAATAAATGGGAATCTGAACTGGATAATATATGTTTGATCAAATTTATAGAACGATATTTGCTGGACTGATATCGGTACTTATCTAATCTGCTATGTTATATGTCGATAAGAAATCATCAGTTGTATATGTATTGTTAGATATAGGTTTTTTTCTTATAGAAGTATGGGGGTTTACTTATTTTTTTCAAAATGGCATCTGAAAGCAAGGAGTAAATATATATTATGAGGAGTCAATGAAAGTGTATGCGGCTAATTTAAATTATTAAACTTTCCTATAAGTTGAAATAATCTGTTAGCGAATATTGCTTAAGATCTGCTTCTGATTCAGACTGTGTGTAAACACATAAAAGTATATAATCACGTTATCGTCTCAACAGGAAGTTGAATATGAAGCGTTTCATCGAAGGTGAGCACCGATATCAAAACACTCTGCTGCCCGAGATACTTGATGACTATATTGCCAAAGATAACCCCGTTTGTTTTAATTGTTATTTAAATATCCTGCTCGTCATGGCCTTTATACTTGATCTTGTACATGGCTTTATCGGCTGCTGCGAGCAAGGAGTCTGTCGTATTGCCTTCATCGGGGTAGAGGGCAACACCAATGCTGCAGCTGATTTTTAATTCTTCAGCATTAACAATAAATACTCTACTTAATGATGTTGTTAGCGTTTCAATCATTTTTGAAACATTATTTTTATTAGAGGTTTTTTCCAGTAATACAACAAACTCATCGCCGCCAATTCTAGCAACAGTATCTGAATTTCGAATAGATTGTTTAATGCGTAAAGCGACTTCTTTTAATACCTGGTCACCGAATGCGTGACCTTTAGTGTCGTTAATCGTTTTGAATTTATCCAGGTCTATATATAACAAGGCAAACGTGCTTTGATTGCGTTCAGACTGTGCGATTAAATGTGTAAGGCGATCAAGTAATAAATACCGGTTAGGTATGTCGGTAAGATGATCATAATGTGCGAGATACTTAAGTCGTTCAGATTCATTTTTACGATCTGTGATGTCTCGATTAATACCTAAAGCACCTACCATTTGCTCATGTTCATCAAAAAATGGCACGCACATAGATTCAATCCATCCAATATGGCCATCCTTGTGCAGCATTCTGACTTCACCCGACCATTTTCCAAATTTTTCTACTGCGGATATTACCTCTGCGGTGATATGTTCTGAGTCATCAGGGACATGCAGTACATTAACGTGCTGGCCAATAGCCTCTTCTTTTGAATAACCATACAGCTTTTCTGAGCTTGTATTCCAGTCGATAATTATGCCTTGTAAATCAGTGACAACTACGGCATCAAATAAGTAATCGAAAGCTTTAGCTCGCTGCTTAATTACATTTATATCTATATCTTTCATGTAATGAAGGATAGCTAATACCCTTCTTAGTATCAATCTGCGATAGCGTGTAATATCGTAAGTGGACAAGTTTCGGACATTTGAGCGCATTTTGTGGTATTTTCTGTGCATGTACTCAGTAGTTATCTATTTCCAGGCGTAAAAAAAGCCGCCTTAAGGCAGCTTTAATTACGTTATTGGTGGGATGGCGGGACTCGAAAACTCCGTCTAAGGCTTTTTAAAAACATAAAACCAATAAAATCAATAGCTTAATAAATTTGCTTTTTCAATAATGACTGATAAATGACTGAAAGTGCCTGTTTTAGCAGGCACTTTTCATGTTTGAGGATGAAAGAAGAAGCCCAGCGTATTGCTGGGCTTTCTTGTGTTGGCTTAAAAAAGCGTGAATGTATTGTTATTAACTTCAATAACAGTGTTTGAGGGTGTTAGCCCCTGTGGAAATAGAAAAACTACTAGCATAAACACAATAAATAAATTATTTGCCATGCTGTGGCTCCTTATTTTCTTGTAGTTAACGACTTTCTCCGATTTGATGTTATCGCCTCTTTGATGTGCTAAAGTATAAGTTCGTATATATATCAGCACTTTTAGTCTTGATATCGGTGGTCGTTAAACCGCCGCCCGAGCCTGCCAACGCAAATTGGCGGGTTTTTTTACGCTCATAAATATAATTATGCCTGCATAAAAACAATCATCTGTATTTATTTTCCCAGATGGTGTAAGTATTTTAGCATAGAGTGTATTGGTTTCATAATGTATGTATGAAATTATCGTAAGTTTCATATGTTTTTTTACGTCTGGGCAGTGGTATCTATGCCGGTTTATTTCTATATAAATACTTCAACAAAACTGACTATTTCATCTTAAATTCGGGATGTAGTTCTTTGGTATATACCAAAGAGCATAAATATTAATTAATTGGAAAATTTAAGGCGTGTTTCTAGTGCTTTTTGTAATACAAATGAAGAGTAGAAAATGCATCTAAAAAATATGGAATATCTTTAAATTGGGTCGACTGAGTTATATAAATCTCGCGGGTTTTACAACTGTTCGCTACATCGCTATTAGAGCCTGATAAGGCGTGCTGGAGGGTTTTTAGGCTTTTTAAAAAAAAAGCAAAAAAAAAGTGACTGTTTCGACAGTCACTTTCATTTTTCAAATTGATTTATTTCCTTATAAATCAATAACTTGTGGTGGAGATGGCGGGACTCGAACCCGCGTCCGCAAGTACTCCGCTTCAGGCTCTACATGCTTAGTTTCGCCTTTTAATTTAATCGCTTAAGCTCCGGCAGATCAGGATTTTAAGCAACGAGTCTGTTTAGGTTTTAATGTTTTAGCCTCAGTCCGACTAGAACACGATCTTGTATGAGATGACTCCCGAAATCCAACGCCTACAAGCAAGCACCGGTCGGAAGGCAGTCTACTGGTGTTTAAGCAGCGATTGCGTAGTTGTTATCGTTAGCAACTATAATTTTGCAGAAGTATTTACGAGGGTACTGCAATCCTCGGCATGCACCATGAAGTTTTGTTACCCACGTCGAAACCAGAATCATCCCCGGAACTTAAGTGGCATTCACTTATAAACTATATGGAGACTCATAAGTGATTTTAAAGGGTGTAATAGCAAATAATTGTTACCAATTATCACTATCGTCCCAATTAGGTGGTTAAGCCTGTCAACAATTATACAGATCTATGTCTTACATTGGTAGCGGTAGGCTGCGCATTGCTTTAAAATCTCGCCCTTAAAGCCAACCCTTCATCATTTGAGGCAATCAATGCAAACTTTTCGTGGCTCACCCGCGCTATCTAGCTTTCGTTCAGAGAAATTACTCAGCCAGCTTCAGTCGTCTGTATCGTCTATCAGCCATATTTATGCCGAGTACGTGCATTTTGCAGATGTTGAGGGCGAGTTATCCGCTGAGCAAACGGCCACCTTACAGAAGCTATTAAGCTATGGCCCCGCGTACTCAGCAGAAGAGCCTGCCGGTGAGTTATTGGTGGTGATTCCTCGATTTGGCACTATTTCGCCATGGGCCTCTAAAGCCACAGATATTGCACATAATTGTGGCCTGCAGTCTGTGCATCGTCTGGAACGCGGTGTGGCTTATTATATTCTGGCTTCAGGCGCATTGAGCGATGCGGATATGGCGTTGGCTAAGGCGCTGATTCATGATCGTATGATTGAAATAGTGCTGACAGACTTTAATGACGCCGCTGCATTGTTTGAGCAGGCAGAACCGCAAGTGGGTAGTCATGTTGATATTTTGGGTAGTGGCCGTGATGCCCTGGTTGCGGCCAATACTGAGCTAGGTCTGGCTTTATCGCCCGACGAAATCGACTACTTAATGAGCTACTTTGAGTCGGATAAGCGTAACCCCGGTGAAGCGGAGTTAATGATGTTCGCCCAGGCAAACTCTGAGCATTGTCGTCACAAAATTTTCAATGCAGATTGGGTGATTGATGGCAAAGCGCAGGATATCTCGCTGTTTGGCATGATTCGCAATACCTATAACCAATCACCCGCCGGTATCTTAAGTGCCTATCACGATAACTCGGCGGTGATGGAAGGCCATGTGGCTGGGCGCTTCTTTGCGGATGTTGAAACATCAGAGTACACATTGCATCAGGAAGCGATGCCAATTTTGATGAAGGTAGAAACGCATAATCACCCCACGGCTATTTCACCCTTTTCTGGCGCGGCAACGGGTTCGGGCGGTGAAATTCGTGATGAAGGTGCAACCGGTCGTGGATCTAAACCTAAAGCCGGTTTGAGTGGTTTTTCTGTTTCTAACTTAAAAATACCAGGCTTTGCCCAGCCCTGGGAAACTGATTATGGCAAACCAGAGCGCATAGTTTCAGCGCTAGACATTATGGTGGAAGGCCCATTGGGGGCGGCAGCGTTTAATAATGAATTTGGTCGCCCGAATATCAATGGTTACTTCCGTACCTTTGAAGAAACCGTACCGGGCGTCTCTATCGATGGAAAGCAGGGTGACGAAGTTCGCGGCTACCACAAGCCCATTATGCTGGCGGGTGGTTACGGCAATATGCGCAAAGAGCATATTGATATGATTGATATGCCCGCAGGCACACCGGTGGTATTACTCGGTGGCCCGGCGATGTTAATTGGCTTGGGTGGCGGTGCGGCCTCTTCCATGGCCTCTGGCGAGAGTGCAGAGAATTTAGACTTCGCATCCGTGCAACGGGGTAATCCAGAAATGGAGCGTCGTTGTCAGGAGGTGATCGACCGTTGTTGGGCAATGCGTAAAGAAGACAAAGACAATAACCCGATTATCTGGATACACGATGTCGGTGCCGGTGGTATCTCCAATGCATTACCAGAATTAGTTAACGACGGCGGTTGTGGTGCAGAGTTTGAGCTGCGCGAAGTACATATCGATGAGCCGGGCATGACGCCGATGGAAATCTGGAGCAATGAATCGCAGGAGCGTTATGTAATGGCGATTGCGGTTGATCAGCTAGAAGATTTTAAGGCCCTATGTGAACGTGAGCGTTGCCCTTATGCGGTATTGGGTTACACAACCGAAGCCAAAGATTTAAAAGTTCACGATAAACATTTTGATGATTACCCGGTGGATATGCCACTTGATGTATTGCTCGGTAAGCCACCCAAAATGACCCGTGATGTAAAACACGAAGAAATTAAACACAAGCCATTTGATACTTCATCGATTGATATTAAAGATGCCGCAGCGCGCGTATTGCGTTTGCCATCGGTAGCGAATAAAACATTCCTTATTAGCATAGGTGACAGAACCGTTACCGGGCAGATTACCCGAGACCAGATGGTCGGCCCCTGGCAGGTACCGGTTGCGGATGTTGCGGTTACTGCGACATCATTTAATGTTCACACCGGTGAAGCCATGGCAATGGGAGAACGCTCTCCCATTGCATTATTAGATGGTGCGGCATCGGGCCGAATGGCAGTGGGTGAAGCGATTACCAATATTGCCGCCAGTGCCATTAACAAAATGGGCGACATTAAATTGTCGGCTAACTGGATGGCACCTGCAGGCCACCCCGGTGAAGACGCGGTGTTATTCGACACCGTTAAAGCGGTGGGCATGGAGTTGTGCCCCGAGCTGGATATTGCCATTCCGGTGGGTAAAGATTCCATGTCGATGAAGACCGTGTGGACGCAAGACGGTGAGGAGCGTGCAGTCACCGCGCCTTTATCATTAGTGATTACCGCGTTCGCACCGGTAAGTGATGTGCGCAGCACCCTGACACCGCAGCTAAGTTATCAGCAGGGGACTTTACTCATTGCGATAGATTTAGGCTGTGGGAAAAACCGCATGGGTGGTTCGGCACTGGCGCAGGTATACAAGCAAATTGGTGATACACCCGCCGATTTAGATGATCCTAAATTGCTGAAAAATTTCTTCACCGTAATTCAAGACTTAAATCATCAGGGCAAAATATTGTCTTATCATGATCGTTCAGATGGTGGCTTATTTACGACCTTATGTGAAATGGCATTTGCGGGGCATTGCGGTATGAGTGTTGATATTGCAGGCCTGGTTAATAACATGGCTGGTGATGAAGGTGGAGATACCGCAGCGGCTTTATTTAATGAAGAGCTGGGTGCGGTTATTCAAATAAGCTCAAACGATATTGAATTCATTATGAATGATTTACGTGCCGTCGGTTTAGGCGATTACAGTCACGTGATTGGTACGGTTAACCAGTCGGGAAAAATAGCCATCTATAATGATGTAGATCCTGTGTTCGAAGATACGCGCGTTAATTTACAACGGGTATGGTCTGAAACAACGCATCAAATGCAAACCCTGCGTGATAATCCACAGTGTGCGCAACAGGAATTCGATTCAATTCTTGATGAAAAAGATCCCGGTATTTCACCTAAACTAACATTTGATTTAAATGAAAATGTTGCGGCGCCGTTTATCGCAACCGGCGTTAAACCAAAAATGGCGATACTGCGAGAGCAGGGTGTGAATGGTCAAATAGAAATGGCCGCGGCATTTGATCATGCGGGTTTTAATGCGCTTGACGTTCACATGAGTGATATTTTAAGTGGCCGCGTTTCACTAAACGATTTTACAGGTTTAGTCGCCTGCGGTGGTTTCTCATACGGTGATGTTTTGGGTGCCGGTGAAGGCTGGGCAAAAACGATTCTGTTTAATGAAAAAGCGCGTAATGAATTTAGTGCATTTTTTGCACGTGAAGATAGTTTTGCATTGGGTGTGTGTAATGGTTGTCAGATGATGGCAAACATTAAAGAACTCATTCCCGGTGCCGAGCACTGGCCGCACTTTGTACGCAATGTGTCGGATCAATTTGAAGCGCGTTTTAGTACGGTAGAAGTAATGGATTCACCTTCCATATTTTTACAGGGCATGGCGGGTTCGCAAATGCCCATTGCGGTTGCGCATGGCGAAGGCCGCGCAGAGTTTAAAAATAGTTCATCAATTGCGTCAAGTAAGCAGGCATTGCGTTATGTAAATCACTATGGTGATGCAACAGAAACCTATCCGCTAAATCCCAATGGTTCACCGGGCGGCTTAACCGGCTTCACCACCGATGATGGCCGTGTCACTATTATGATGCCACATCCAGAGCGCGTGTTTAGAACGGTGCAACATTCATGGCACCCGGATGACTGGGAAGAAGATAGCCCATGGATGCGTATGTTTAGAAATGCACGCGCCTGGGTTAAGTAATATTTGTAAATAAAATTTCCTTTAGAAAAATTTTAAAAGAGGCAACATGGAAAGAGTACTGATCGTAGGCGGTGCCGGTTTTATTGGTTCACACACCGCAGATATATTGATGGAACAGGGCGTTAAGGTTCGAGTATTAGATAACCTGAGTTCGGGTCATCGAACTAACTTACCCGCCTCGCATCCTTTAATGGAATTTATTGAAGGGGATATGCGCAATGCCGCAACGGTTAAAGAGGTTATGCAGGGTGTTTCTCATGTTGTGCATCTGGCGGCACAAGTTTCAGTTGTAGCCTCACTGGAAGATCCAGAATTTTCCGCGCAACAAAATATTATTGGTTATTTAAATGTTTTAGATGCGGCAAAAAATGCCGGTGTTAAGCGCATGGTGTACGCATCATCTGCGGCCATTTATGGAGAGCCCCCCAGTTTGCCATTGGATGAAGAAATGGCCGTTAAGCAGTTATCACCCTATGGTTTAGAAAAACAGGTTAACGAAGAGTACGCCGATTTATATTATCGACTACATGGTTTCTCTGCTTTGGGTATGCGTTTTTTCAATGTGTATGGCCCAAGGCAAGATCCTAAATCACCCTATGCCGGTGTGATTGCCCTGTTTATGGATCGCATAAAAGATAACTTACCACTCACCATGAATGGCGATGGTGAACATACACGTGATTTTATTTATGTACGTGATGTGGCGCGCACCAATGTCGCAGCACTCGGTGTCGATGTGCAAGGCGCATGTAATGTCGCAACCGGTGAAAAAACCTCACTCAATGATTTAGTGAATGTGTTATCTGAAATTACCGCTAACACAGCAGATGTTACTTATGGTGCAGAGCGCGAAGGTGACATTGTGCATTCGCTAGCTAACCCGGCAAAAATGAATAAGCAGATTGGTGTGGTCGCAGAGACGGATTTGAAAGCAGGTTTAACGAAACTGTTAGAGTCTGTTAGTTAGCAGGGCATTTGTGTAATGCTAAACACAGGCTGAATTGGTAGGGTGGATCAAGCGCAATGGATCCACCTGAGTGGCATTACCCTGCCGGATCCGCTTTGCTTGATCCAGCCTACGCAATATTACTCTGGCTCAATTATCTTAACGACTAGCCGTCTTCATTATACGGGCTTTCTCACGGCCCCAGTCGCGGTCTTTATCATCGGCACGCTTGTCATGCTCTTGCTTACCTTTTGCCAGGCCTATTTGCATTTTGGCGAAGCCCTTACTCCAGAACATTTTTAACGGCACAATAGTGTAGCCTTTACGGTCTACCGCACCTATTAGCTTGTCGATTTCACGGCGATGCAGGAGCAGCTTACGTGCGCGGTGAGGCTCCGGCTTAACATGGGTGGAGGCGGAGATTAGCGGGGTTATTTGTCCGCCGACCCAGAAGATTTCACCATTCTTAACCATTACATAAGTATCGGTCATTTGTACGCGACCATCTCGCACGCTTTTCACTTCCCAACCATCTAACACAATGCCCGCTTCATAGGTGGACTCAATGGCGTAATCGTGGCGCGCCTTTTTATTTTGCGCAATCAGGCTGCTGGGCTTTTTAGGTGCTTTCTTACTTTTATTGGCCATTTCTTATCTAATGTCATCAGGGGTAGGTGGAGTAGTTAGCATGCTGATTATACTTGATGTGGTTTGAATATAAATTCATGTTTTCAGCTATTTTTAATGTCTATTTTGTATGAGCATGTGTAATGCGTTAAAAACATCGTGACTTGTTTAATTCATCTATTTTTATCAGAATGTACTTCAGCATTATTAATGTGGGTGAGTTAGGATGTTAGCCTATCTGCTTGCAGTTGATTGAATTACTAATATTTAGCTTTTAAATATAATAAAAACAATAAGATAGAGTTTTTTTAAAGCAATCTGTTGCTTATGGTCTTAAAGGCGATTATACATGTCGAGTGAAATACGCACATCCATTCACGGCCAATGGTCTAGTCGAATGATGTTTGTTATGGCGGCTACCGGCTCCGCGGTGGGCCTGGGTAATATCTGGAAGTTTCCCTATATCACCGGAGAAAATGGTGGCGGTGCGTTTGTGCTGGTTTATTTGCTGTGCATTGCGGCGATAGGCGTACCCATAATGATGTCTGAAATTATGCTGGGCCGTCGAGGTCGACAAAGCCCTATCAATACAATGGCAACATTAGCGGCTGAGGCAGGCAGGCCAAAAATTTGGTCAATGCTGGGCTGGTTCGGGGTGATCGCCGGTTTTCTTATTTTGTCTTATTACAGTGTCATAGCGGGTTGGGCACTGTCCTATGTGTTTCGCACGGCGAGCGGTATGTTTGAAGGTGTAACGGCCGATGGGGCAAACAGTATTTTTACCGCCCTGGTCTCCGACCCGGAAAAACTGCTGGCCTGGCACACATTATTTATGATCGCGACGACGTTTGTGGTAGCGCGTGGCGTGAAACATGGGCTTGAAAAGGCGGTTAGTTATTTAATGCCCATGCTGTTTGCCCTGTTAATTGTGTTGGTCTTTTATTCGATGACCACAGGTTACTTTATGCAAGGCGCCAGCTTCCTGTTTAGTCCAGACTTTAGCAAGCTAACGGCGCAGAGCGTGTTAACGGCTATGGGGCATGCCTTTTTTACGCTGAGCTTAGGCATGGGCGCTATTATGGTTTATGGTTCATATTTACCTCAAGATACCTCTATCGCTAAAGCGAGCATATTAATTGCCCTTGCAGACACCGTGGTTGCCTTGCTGGCTGGCCTGGTTATTTTTCCCATTGTATTTGCCAACAGTTTAGAGCCGGGTGCGGGGCCAGGGCTGATTTTTCAGACACTGCCTATTGCATTCGGTCAAATGGAGGCGGGTGTACTCATTGGCACCCTGTTCTTCATATTGTTGGTGTTTGCGGCCTGGACATCATCTATTTCACTGATAGAACCCGCAGTGGCCTGGCTGGTTGAAAATCACGGTATGAACCGTATTTATGCTTCCGTGTTTGTAGGCATGATCACCTGGTTTGTGGGTCTTGGTTCAATGCTATCATTCAATGTATGGTCTGAACATCGCCTGTTTGGGCTTAACTTTTTTGACCTGCTGGATTATTTAACCGCCAATATCATGTTGCCGCTCGGCGGGTTATTCATTGTTATCTTTGCTGGTTGGTTAATGAAAACCGAGGCCTCGAAAAATGAACTTAATACCACTAAAAGCGGATATAATGTCTGGCTTATTTTGTCCCGCTATGTAGCACCAGTGGCGGTGATGGTGGTGTTTTTGAGTGCGATTGGCGTCATTAAACTGAGTTAGCCCAAGCGTTGTTTAAACAAGTAATAGGTTAAAGAGTGACCCTAATATCCCGTAATGCGCTGGTACCCTACACCGTAGAGGAAATGTACCAGTTAGTCGATGACATCGAGTCTTATGCAGAATTTTTACCCTGGTGTAAATCAACGGATGTAGTTTGCAGAGATGAGAACGAAGTAAAGGCGAGTATTGAAATAGCCCGTGGTGCGCTGAATAAGTCGTTTACCACGCTAAACCGCATGCAGCGCAATAAAATGATAGAAATGCGCCTGGTTAAAGGGCCATTTAAGCGGCTGGAGGGTTTTTGGCGATTTGATTCACTAAAGGATCCATCGGCGAGTAAGATATCATTCGATTTAGAGTTCGAGTTTGAAAGTAAAATTATCGCCTTCGCGGTAGGGCCTGTGTTTAATCAGATAGGCAATTCAATGGTTGATGCCTTTTGTAAGCGAGCAGTTGAGGTATACGGTGAGCGATTCTAATTCATTAGATGCAGAAAAAAATGATGAATTTAAGGTTGAGGTCGCTTACGCTACGCCTCAACAGCAAGTCATTTTGGACCTTATGGTAAGCCCTGATACCACAATAGAGCAGGCCATAGAGCAGTCCGGTGTATTAGAGCGCTTCCCAGAAATAGACCTGTCCGTTAATAAAGTGGGTATATTTGGTAAATTATCCAAGAAGACCTTAGCGCTAAAAGCCGGTGACCGGGTTGAAATATATCGCCCCCTCATTGCCGACCCTAAAGAGGTGCGGCGTAAACGTGAAGCTGAGGGTAAGCGAATGAAAAAAGGCGGTGGTGACGCCGATTCCGCAGAGGCTAAAAAATAATAGCCCTGCTTAATCCTGACGAATATTTAGTGCTGATGGGCGGGGGCGGGCGCGGGCGCCTGGACAGGGGGCGCTGCGTTTATTTCATCGTTACTGCTATCGTCGCTGCTGCTATGCATCTCCGGAGCATATGCAGCATCATCAATTTTTACCAGCCGACTATTTTTAAAGAACAAGGTCACTCGGGATTGCTTTACCGGCTGATTACCGGGTTTTAAGTAAAATATATAATCCCAACGATCCTGATGGAAGGCATCTTTCAGGAGTGGGGTACCCAGCAAAAATATAACCTGCTTACGGGTCATGCCAATTTTTAATTTTGCCAATGTCTCAGGGTCTATTTTGTTACCCTGCTGGATATCAATACGGTGTGGTTCACAGGCAGTTAGGCTTAAGGTCAGGCTGAATACCACACAGAGAATAAAAATAAGTTTCTTATACATAGCTTAATGATACGACTTATATTGAGTATAATGGGGCGCAAATAATAACCCATATCCCCCCCAAAAACAGCAGGAGTTTAACTTGACGACCTCTGATATAAAAAAAGCAGGCCTAAAAATAACCTTACCGCGTATGAAAATACTGGAGTTGCTTGAATCCTGTAAGTTGCGCCATCAAAGCGCAGAAGACATTTATAAGGCCTTACTCGAACAGGGTGAAGAAATTGGTTTGGCTACGGTATACCGTGTTCTAACACAATTTGAAGGTGCTGGTTTAGTAACGCGGCATCACTTTGAAGGTGGCCAGGCTGTATTCGAATTAAATGAAGGTGAGCATCACGATCATCTGGTTTGTATTAGCTGTGGCAAAGTCATTGAATTTGTCGATGAGGTGATTGAGCAACATCAAAATCAAATCGCACAAAAAAATGGATTTAAGATCACCGAACATAGCTTAATTATCTATGGTCAGTGTAAGAGCTGCCAATAATAAGCCTACGTATTAGCAAATCGCTTAAATCGCCTGAATCTTAAAATACGACCCGCTAATACGGGTCTGCAATTTTCACTTAAGCTACTTAATGTTAATAGAGTAAATGCAAAAAACAAAAAATAGATCAGCTATCACCAAGCAGTATTCGTTCGATGAATACATGCAAAAATTAACTGCATACTGTGGTGCTGATAACAGTCTAAAGCGCGCTTGCCAGTTAATATGGAATTTACCTGAAGATGATAAAGAGCTGCCCAGTGGTTTAGAGGTCGCCTTAATTTTAGCTGAGTTAGGTGTCGATAAAACCACATTATTAGTAACGCTTCTGGGAGACTTTCGTCTCAATCAATCTGACTTTATTGAAAACCTGTCAGCTGATTTTGGTGATGAAGTTTATCATCTGGTTAAAAAAGTACGCTGGCTTCATGATTTTCATTTTGAAGACATAACAGAAAATTCACCAGAACAGACAGAGCGCTTAAGGCGCATGTTGTTATCAATGGTAGATGATGTTCGGGTTATGCTAATTAAACTTGCATACAGAGTGCAGCGTTTAAGAATGCTGGCAGGGCATGATACAGAACAGCGTCGCCTAATCGCCCGTGAAACATTAGAAATATTTACTCCACTAGCCAATCGTTTAGGTATTGGTCAGCTCAAATGGGAAATGGAAGATCTGTCTTTTAGATTTCTCGAACCACTTACCTATAAACGAATCGCAAAGTTACTAGAAGAACGCAGAGAAGAGCGCGAAACCTATATTGCAGATGTGGTAAGCGATATTAAATCAATGCTTGAGCAATCAGGTATTGTTGCAGAAACCTATGGTCGTCCCAAACACATTTATAGTATTTGGAAAAAAATGACCGCCAAGAAAAAAGAATTTGAAGAGCTGTTTGATGTGCGTGCTATTCGTATAACGGTGAAAAGTGTTGCAGATTGTTATACCGCCCTGGGTTTAGTGCATGGTAAGTGGCGACACATCGCTCAAGAATTTGATGATTATATTGCTAACCCAAAAGAAAATGGTTACAAATCTTTGCATACGGCGGTTTATGGCCCTGCTGGTAAACCGCTGGAAATTCAAATTCGTACACAAGAAATGCATGAGTTTTCAGAGTATGGTGTGGCGGCACACTGGCGATATAAAGAAGGTGGTTCGAGTGATCGTAGTCTTGAGAAGGGTATAGCGTCACTGCGTAAATTACTTGATCCCAATGAAACAAAAGATGAAGAACTAATTGATAGCTTTCATACAGAGCTATTTCAAGATCGTGTTTTTGTATTAACGCCTAAAGGCAAAATAATGGACTTGCCACATGGCGCTACACCATTAGATTTTGCTTACATTGTACATACTGAAATTGGTCATAAATGCCGCGGCGCAAAAGTTAATGGGCGTATTGTACAGCTAAGCTATGAGCTGAAAAATGGTGAACAGGTTGATATCTTAACCAGTAATACAGCAGCGCCCAGTAGAGACTGGATGAACCCCGCATTGGGTTATTTGAAAACCAAACGTGCGCGTGCAAAAGTAAAATCCTGGTTTAAACAGCAGGATTACGAACTCAATAAGATAGATGGAAAGGCCAGTTACGAGCGGGAATTAAATCGTCAGGCATTACATAATGTGCCACAGAAAAAATTACTAGAACATTATCATCTGGAATCAATAGATGATTTTTATGCGTCCATCGGGCGTGGCGATATTACGCCCGGTCAATTATCAAATACACTTCATGATATTTTTGCAAAGCATGAAAATGCTATTCCTGTCAGCTCTAAGAAAACACCGGTTAATAAAAAAATCACTAAAGGTGATGATGTTCGTATAAGAGGTGTGGCTAACTTATTAACCACTATTGGCAATTGTTGTAAGCCTGTACCGGGCGATCAAATTATTGGTTTTATTACTAAGGGGCAAGGTGTAACGATCCATCGTAGAGATTGTGTCAATATTATTAATATGGAAGAAGAAAAACGTGGACGATTGATTGAGGCCGATTGGGGTGAAGATCTGGGAAAAACCTATACCGTATCCATTCATATCGAAGCATTTGACAGGCAAGGTTTGTTGCGTGATGTAAGTAAGGTGTTAAGCGATGAAAAAGTTGACGTTATTGGTGTTAATACATTATCGAATAAAGATGAACAAACAGCCGATATGACAATTACAGCCGAAATTGGTGACTTGAACCAGTTGGGTCGAGTCATGGATAAGGTTAATCAGTTGCAAAATGTTATAAATGTGAGTCGAAGTCATAGCTAAAAACGATTGCTGGCCATGAAGATTTTGACTGTCTGATAATGACGCGGTTATGGATTGAATAACTAAATTGATAAGGGTATATGTAATTCTGTTTAAAGAAAACAGGTGTTCTGCCGCTGCATATAAATAGCCTTTAATAAAGTCTCGTTAAAAATAACGAACTATATTGGTGATTCACAATATATCAGGTAATTTATTTGAGTGATATGTACATAGTAATAACGAAAATTTTAATGAGTATACTCGTTAAATTGCTAGTGATTATTTCATTTGCAACGGTGTTTTACTATGTTAACTATATGCCACAGTTAAATACGATTGATTATTTTGATTTGTTTAGTGATTCTATTATTGCCTTAATGGCGCTCGGTATGGCATATCTCGTTGTGAAGCAAGGTCAGCCACGATCAATCATGGTTATTTTTTTGGCTGGTTTTAGTTGTCTCTACATATCCCTGTTTGTTGATGTGCTAGATGGAGTGTTTATTCATCCCCCTTTAATTAAAAATATTGGTGAAAATCTATTACAGGTAATGGGTTATGTCGGCATATTTGTGGGTGTGTTTAAATGGCTGCAATTTAATAGGCTAACGCAGGAAAAATTGTTGGAGCTATCTAATACAGATGCTTTAACGGGCTTGCTTAACCGCCGATCTTTCATTGAAAAAAGCAGTGCAGAGTTTGCACGTTCAATTCGTTATAACAGACCGCTTTCGCTAATGATGATAGATATTGATTTTTTCAAAACGGTCAATGATCGTTATGGGCACATGGTGGGTGATACAGTGCTGCAAAAAATCGCAGTTGAAATTACCATGCAATTAAGAACAAATGATATTTTTTGTCGTTGGGGTGGAGAGGAATTTATTTTGCTTATCCCAGAGTCAGATAAAAATAATGGACAGTTTCTTAGTGAAAAAATCAGAAAATCAATTGAGGAGACGGCTATCGAGTTAGAGTCTGGAGAATTTGTAGAAATAACGGTTAGCATTGGTTGCACTTCAATTCGTGAAAACGATAGTGCAGTGGAGGCCTTAATAGAAAGAGCTGATAATGCACTTTATATGTCTAAAGAAACGGGTAGAAATAGAGTATCTTTTTTATAGTAAGCGTCGCTAATAAATATCGAGTTTGAGATTGTTATGTTCATTAAAATAAAGCAACTACTGAGTTATCTAGTAGAGTCGCCAAAGTACTGGTTGGCTTATATTATTGCGGGGATTTCCGCCCTGTTAGTTGCCTTGCTATACCAGTATGCTTTTGATGAATGGCCCTGTGTATTGTGTATACACATTCGCCTGTGGCTTACATTGTTGATTATTGTTTCTATTGCCGGGTTGCTGCTACGTAAATATAAAATACTGGGTTTATTTACACACCTTGCAACCGTGCTGGTGGCTATCGGTTTAAGCGAACGCAGCTACATGTTACTAGGCACCGAGCGCGGCTTTGTATTTGGTGATTGTGGATTTAATGTGGGGCTACCGGCCTGGTTTGCTGTAGAGGCATGGGTACCGTGGCTCTACAAAGTGGAATCATCCTGTGGTTACACACCAGAACTTATTTTGGGTATAACAATGGCAGAGGCATTAATGGCAATGTCGATTGGATTGTTAATATTGAGTGCGGCTGTATTTATAGTGGGCCTGGTAGCGGTCATTAATAGTATGTCCCGTCCTGAAATACGTTGACAGTTAGTCATTAAGCCAGCGGCATATTGCCGCTGGCTTTTTTTAAGATTTGAGGTTTTTAGCTTGCAATATTCTGGTCGTGGGCCGATAACATCAAAATAAGTGCTTGCGCATGTTCCGCTGCTTTTTTGCCTATATCGGTTAAGTAACCGCCGTCCACCTGGGTAACAAGTCCTTTATCGAACAAGCGCTCCACAGCCTCTATTTTTTCTTCGCTGGCTGTTGAATGTACCTTAATACCTTGATTGGATGTATCCAGGCTGTATTGAACCAATATGTTGAGTTCGGCCATTTGCTCATTTTGATAATGCATTATTCACCTTTACACTTTTATTTGCTTTTCCAAGATCATAATATAACGCTGTATGCTTTGCACGGATGTTTTAGCCCGTGAGCTATGCCCTAAACTACTCTCATTTAACTCTAATTACGCCATATATTGAGTAATTTAAGTGCATTGATGTAACATATCTTGATGTTAATCATATCTAATAATGTCAGCATCCCAGATACCGAAATAGACCTAAGCGCTATTCGTGCGCAAGGTGCCGGTGGGCAAAATGTAAACAAAGTATCCAGCGCTATACATTTACGCTTTGATATTAATGCTTCATCTTTACCTGAATTTTACAAAGAGCGTCTGCTTGGCTTGAGTGATAAGCGCATAACAAAAGATGGCATCATCATTATAAAGGCACAGAAATATAGAACGCAGGAAAAAAACAGAGATGATGCACTAGAGCGGCTGCAAGAAATAATACAAAGTGTCAGCAAAGTACAAAGAGCGCGCATTGCCACCAGGCCGTCCCGTTCAGCTAAAACGCGCAGGGTTGATAGCAAGACCAAGCGTGGAAAGTCTAAACAGCTGCGCGGCAGGGTAACTAGTACAGATTAAAGGCTCTATAAGTGAATTTATATTGGTTTGATGCCAAATTATTTATTGTCCCAAGGCGCTAGTTAAAACTATGCACTTTAGTGCAAGGCTTTAGCTGCTACACATGTATTAATGATAGTTGAACTCTTTTTAAGAAAAGTAGGGTGGATCAAGCGTAGCGGATCCACCTATATCACGACTCAATTCTGGTGGATCCGCTGCGCTTGATCCACCCTACAAATTGATTAAATTTTAGTGCAGTTAATAAAATGTATTGTGAGTGGTATTGTATAAGAGAGGACTTTTAGTCCTCTGTCGTCAACCTATGGACTTTCAGTCCATAGTAGTTGAGTCTGTATTCAATCACCTGAAAGATTAGGGATAACTTAAAGTTATTTATAAGCAATTACTGGTAAATTACAGTAATCATTGCTATAAATAAACTGCTAGTATTGTTTAGAGGTCAAAATTAACCTGTTTGGGTAATAGTAAGCTCCCCCTAATTTAATGATAATGGCAACAATATTAAGTAACAAATATTTCATGGGCATCGAATTGGTGTGTGGAATGTTACTGAAGAAATTTAGTTTAACCGTTAAAATAATAAATGAAAAATACGCTGTAGGTTGTATAAATGAAAGAAGAAAATCAACGAGAGTACTACAGGCTGTCATATCCTGACTCGCACCGCCCCTCATTAATGATCGACGTAGATAGTTATGAGATTGCCGATGTTTCTGAATATGGTATGAAGGTTAAGATAGATTGTGATCCTGCCTTTATGATAGCTGATAGCATTATTGCCACTATAGCTTTCCCAGATGGCAAAGAATTCGATTTAAGTGGTGAAGTGGTGCGTATTCATGAAGATTACGCAGGTCTAAGGCTAGAAACGCCATTACCACTGAGTGTTATTAGAGAAGAATCTCTCTTTTTAATGAATAATTACTCAGGCAAAAACTAAAAATATCACTAAATTTCAGGTCACTCAATCAGAGAGGCCTGAATCCTACGCATAAAACTCCCTTTTTAAATAGCCTGGTAATATGTTTATTTATGCCAACTAATTGCGTTCGTGTGTTCCCCAAATTACTTCATAGTCGTGTATTCAGGTATTTGAATATTCACGGAGTGTCTACTTTCCTCAGTCATTTCATTTCTTTGCGCTTTAATTTATAAGCTCAAAGGTTTATATGCTTATTTCTTGAGAAAGCGCAAAACGACGTATTGCTTTATGAATACATTGTTTTAGGATGCTAGGGTACCTCTGATCAATTGAGAAATGCTCGAGTGGGAAAAAGGGCATGAGTAGAAAATTTGTAACGTGATGCATCTCCCTCGGGGAAAGACCACCGCTGTTTGGTGCTCTGTCCCCTGATTGTTACTGATAAATCATGTCTTTATTCGAAAGTAAAAAAACAATTATGCAGATAATCACAAATATAAAGTGTAAATAAATATGCCCGAGCAAGCAGCAGAAGAAAACCTCAATCCCATTGCCATTAGCCAACAACAATTTACTCGGGCGACTGCGCATTTGGCGCACCTTCAAGCGGGACTGGTTGAAGTATTAAATTCACCCAAGCGCACCGTGAGTGTGTGCTTTCCAATAGAAATGAGCGACGCTTCAGTTCGCAGTTTTCATGGCTACCGCGTATTACACAGTAATGCATTAGGCCCGGGTAAGGGGGGCATTCGTTATCACCCAGAATTAACTCAGGAGGAGGTAACCGCGCTGGCTTCATTAATGACCTGGAAGTGTGCCTTATTAAACGTGCCCTTTGGTGGAGCCAAAGGCGGCGTGATCTGTGATAGTAAATCGCTCACACAAAATGACCTACGCAGAATTACCCGGCGCTTTATCTCCGAGCTAGGTAATAACATCGGCCCGCATACCGACATACCCGCCCCCGATATGTACACCAACGAACAAACCATGGCCTGGGTTTATGATACCTACGATATGTTGCACACCGGCAATAACAATAGTGCGGTGGTCACCGGCAAGCCCATCGATTTAGGCGGCTCACTAGGGCGTAAAGAAGCTACGGGTCGAGGCTGTTTATATGTTACCCAACGGTTTTTAGAAACCGGTTTAATCCCCGGCCTGACTAGTTTACAAAATGCTCGGGTTATTATTCAGGGCCTGGGCAATGTGGGCAGCGTCGCCGCAAAACTATTCGCAGAAGCTGGCGCGCACATTATTGCGATAAGTGACAGCCAGGGTGGAATATATAATAAAGACGGTATCGATTTAAACGAGGCATTAAATTTTAAAAAACAGCATGACACCATAGTAGGTCTACCGGAAACACTCAGCCTAACCAATGAAGACATGTTGCAAATGGAATGCGATATATTAATACCCGCCGCCATGAGCAATCAAATATGCCAGCACAACGCGCATGAAATAAAAGCCAAACTTGTAGTAGAAGCAGCTAACGCACCCGTTACCCCAGCGGCCGATGATATTTTAGACGCACGCGGTATACCCGTATTGCCGGATATTTTATCCAATGCCGGTGGTGTAGTGGTGAGTTACTACGAGTGGGTACAAAACAACCAGAATGAGTCATGGGAACTCGATACGATTCAAAATAAGCTAAAACACAAAATGATTAAAGCAGTAGATAGCGTGGTCGAACGTATGAAAGCGCGCACCGAGGCCTGCGAAAAAGATTGTGACGATTTAAGGGTTGTTGATCTGCGTACCATGGCGCATATGATAGCGATTGAACGAGTTGCAAAGGTAACATTAGAGCGGGGAATTTGGCCGTAAAATCCCCCCTAATTATTTCCCAGAATAACGTTTCAAAAAATATCCAGATAAAATAAAGCAGTACCAGGCCTTAAGGTAAACGCAAGGGCCTGCTACCCAATCTTCTAGCAATAAATATTAAGCCCAGTGCAACTAACAACCAGCTACTCATAGAACCATGGCCCGAAACATATACCTCGGTTGTAATGGGGTATACAAATTCTGTTATGTAATTATCGTAAAAATTGTCGTTATAAGCGTCTTCTAGTGGCAGGGCATTTAGTGAGCTATCTTCATACGGGCCATAACTTAATAGCCATTCATTATAATCGGCATCGTATAACTCAATGCGCACATCATAGTAGCCAGCGTAAAAGCCATTGCTTAATTCGGTTTCAATGGTAAAGGCATCCAGCGCGCTATCGCTGTAAATTTGGTACGCATTAGTGCTTGCCATATAGCTCCACGGGCCACCTTCATAACTGAGGTAAATTTTGGCATATACATAGGCGCTATTGTAAAGTGTATCGGCATCAATGGTGATACTAAAACGCGGATAAAAACCATCGTAATCCATATCACTTATTAAATTACTGCTTACATTATAAATATTGAAGTTAGCATCGCGCATATAACTGGTAGTAAGTGTAAGTTTTTCAGCAGAGCCAGATTCAGAGCGAAAACCCTCTTTAGGCAGGGCTGTAATTACAGTGCTATCGGCTTGTTCTAGCAGCGTGTTTTTTGCGGCTTCATCTATTAGCGCGTCACTGGCATAGCTAATTGATTTAATACTGGCTGTGGTATCAAGCGCCGTTGCCACAGTGGGCAAGGCAAATAATCCAATCAGCAATAATGGAATACTTAAACGCTTTCTTTTTATTATTGTGTTGAGTGACATTGTTATTCTCCCGTGTTTTTAAATCACGGTTTTATTACAACACTATGTAGCTGAACAATAACTGAACGAAATACTTACTGGACAATAAATAAGAAAGCGAAATAGAGGGGATTTTGTTAAAGGACTAAAGGCGTTTATAACGCCGCTATAAGATGAGCCTGATTTTAGCGCCGCCCAGTGGGCTTTTTTCAATCACTAGCTCACCCTGGTAGGCATCCACAATATTACCCACAATAGAAAAACCAATACCATGCCCGGCCACGCTCTGGTCGGCGCGCACACCACGCTTTAATAAGTTAGCGATCTGTTCAGGCGCAATACCCGGGCCATCGTCCATCACGCGCAGGCACAACTTATTGCCTTGCGGTTCTGCTACTACATCAATGCGTGAATTTGCCCACTTGTAGGCGTTATCTAGCAGGTTGCCGAGCAACTCCATTAAATCGCCTTCATCGCCCTTAAAGGTAAGGCTTTCATTTACCGAAACATCCAGTTTAATGGCTTTATCGCGATACACCTTTTGCAGGGAGTCGAGCATTCTATCTAATATGTTTTTTACATTGAGTAAACCAGTGCTACTGGCTGAGCCGGCAGTAGCTGCACGTTGTAACTGGTACTCTACAATCGCATTCATGCGGCTTATTTGTTCTTGCTGAGTAGAATCAGTTTTGTTCTGTGTTAAGCCACTTTGTAAAACCGCCAGAGGTGTTTTCAGGCTATGCGCTAAATCACCCAGTGCATTTCGGTAACGGGATTTTTGTTCGCGTTCCTGTTGCAGTAACTGGTTAATATTGTTGGTGAGTTGTTCAATTTCCTGCGGATAAGCTTGTTCAATTTTTTGTTGATGCCCGCTTTCAATTTTGCTTAATTCACCACCCACCCGGCGCAAGGGTGCAAGCCCCCAGCGTAATATCGCCGCCTGGCTAATCAGTAATAAAAAAGCCATGGCGAGTAACCAGCCCCAAAGGGTAGTGCGGTACTCATCTATTTGCTTATTAAACGATGCCAGGTCGGTAGCAATATTAAAGCTAAGTGCCAGCTGGTTCGTTTCGGTTACCCAGTTAATGCCATAGGCAAAGGTGTAAAAGTTTTTATTATTCAGGCTACTTTTATTAAAACGTTTACTGCCACTCGGCAATATATCTGCAGGTGGTAACTGCGCACCCAAAACAGAAGACGACTGCCATAAGGTTTTCCCATCGGCATTAACAACATAGGCATACACGCCAGAGCTAGGCAGGCCGAGCAGGGCATCTAATTCACTAGAGGGCATGAGTATTTCGCTATTGCTTACTTCTGCCGCTGCAAGCAGAGCATACAGTTGGCTGGTTAATTTATCACGCAGCGCGCTCTCGCTGCTTTCTACAAAGGCACGGTTAAGGGCGGCGGCGGTGAGCGTAATAAAAATAAGCAACACTGCAATGGCGCTTAAAATAATGCGTAGGTTAAGTGAGAGAGTTTTAATAATATTTTCTTATGGGTTTGTTATTGTTTAAATTTAAATAAACGTGCAAATTACCTGCTCTAATCGCACAGCGTAAATCGGTAGCCACGATTGCGCAGAGTTTCAATCGGCGCCAGGTTTCCATCGGGGTCGAGTTTTTTACGCAAGCGGCCAATTAAAACTTCTATTACATTACTGTCGCGGTCATCATCGTGTGGGTATAGGTAATCTGCCAGGCGGGTTTTAGAAACCGCTTCACTGGCGTGACGCATAAGGTACTCTAATAAACGGTACTCAAACGCAGTCACTTCAATGGTTTCATTGTTGCGCAGTACCTGCTGGGTTTCTAACTTAAGCGTAATGCAGCCACAAACAAGTTCGCTGGTGGCCGAGCCAGTGGCACGGCGTAACAATGCCTTTAGGCGCGCCAGTAGTTCTTCCATTTGAAACGGCTTTACCAGATAGTCGTCGGCACCGGCCTCAAGGCCTTCCACTTTTTCCTGCCAACGGCTGCGCGCGGTAAGAATAAGCACCGGTAAAATATGCCCCTGCTCGCGCAGCTTTTTAATGATTTCAATACCGCTGATGCCCGGTAGGCCAATGTCGATGATTGCCGCATCAATCGGGTACTCGGTGGCAAAAAAATATCCTTCATTGCCATCGCTGCTGGTATCAACAATATAGCCTTCTGTTTCCAGGTTGGCCTTTATATCGGCGAGTAAATCCTCTTCGTCTTCAATCACTAAAATGCGCATAGTTATTATCGGCGACCCGATTTTTTACTATCGGCACTTACTGAAACCGTACGCACTTCACCATTAGCACTCAGAATTTTTACCAGGTAGGTATTACCGTGTCGTTTAACCGCGAGTACACGCCCCGGGTTTTTCTGTTGCGCAATGCTCATCGCCTGCTGTTTACTCATGCCCTGTGAGGAGCCGTTATTGTTAGCGGCATGCACGGGGGTGGCGAGTAAAAACATCAGTAGAATAAAAAGTGAATAAAGAGTGGGCTTCATAAGCTGGGTCGCAATGGTTAAACGCAATGATTAATAAACGCAGTTTACACCGTGGAGCTACTGGCTACCACATGCAGCCTTTATTAGCTGCTCCCTGTAAAAACAGGGCGAGGCCGAGGTGTTTTTCTAGTAGCTTTGATTAATCATGCAGCACAATATCCACATTATCAGAATATAAACCCAGCATTAATCTAAGGCCGTGCAGGTTAAACGGGCGGTGAGGCTGATATGCATAAGCACGCGGATTTACAGGGTGTTGGTAATATCGGTTATGTGCATGCCTGCGCCCATGATTGTTAACAACTACGCGGCGTGGCTGATAACGACTGGTATAGTAACGATTCTCACGGTACTGATTATCTCGTTGATGTTTAGCCGGGGGATTATTGTGGCGATTAGCCTGTTCACGCCTTTCACCTGAGTATTGGCCACGTTGTTTTTGCTCATGCCTGTTGGCATTGCCGCGCTCAGCGCGTTGTTCCTTATGCTGTGCACCCTGGTGGTTACCCGCAAGTGCAAGGCCGGGTGTTAAGCCCGCTGCAAAACCAGTGGCTAGTACAGCAAGTAAAGGCAGTGTTTTAAGCGGTGTTAAAATAGTCATGTTGATTCTCCAGAGTGAGTAAAAAAATCAGGCTATGCCTAATGATTAAACGATACCCCGGGGTGGCTGAATGAAAGCTGAACGAAAACGGCGGTGTGAATGAATAAAGGAGGGTAGAAATTACTGAGTCATAATCAGTAATTTCTGTAAAGGCATACGTATGAGCCGAATAGAGGCCATTATTCGGCTCATGTGCGCAAATTAATCTTTCAACTCAAGCGTAAAGTAATCTCCCAGCGAGCGCCTAACCTCATTAATGCTCAAGTACTCAACAGACACCGGGTCGCTCCACTGTATGCACTCCAGCGAGCGCACATCCCCTGCATCGGCGGAGCGTAAGTAGTAGTAGCTGGCATAACCCACAATAGTCGGGCCATCCGACTGGCTAATAAAGTTAGCAGCATATTGTATATATCGCTGCGCCAACTCCTCATCATCAAGTACCTTAATAATTTCAAAACTTGTTGGCTGCAGGGTGCGCTCACTACTCACCAGAGTATTCATTAACAGGCTGCAATGCGGGTAGTAAATATTAATGTCTTTTTCTAACACGGCCTTACCCGCCTGAAAATAACGCCGCGCCAGGTTGGCGGGAATAGTAATGGCTTTGTTCAGCCTAAGCGTTGAGCCCACCGGCACAGAGTACAGGTAGGAATTTTGGTCTTTAACAACAGGCGCCGAGCAAGCGCTTAAAGCAAGGGCAGTACACAGGGTAAAAACGAGTAGGTAAGTTTTCATAAAAACTCCGAGCTGAAGCACGCTGAAATAAGCCAATGGACTGGTATATATCATCACCCAATAAATGGCTTTAGTCACTCATTTTAACTCATCGCCAATGAGCGGATTAATGCGTACAGAATAGCTAACAGGCAGGCATTAGTGGTAAATTGAGAGACCATTATTATCCTGCTTAACTATACGCTATGGTAAAGCCTGGTTCTGGCAACAACGCCAGCCCAGCGTTTTGCGAACCGTTAAAAACAGTGTACCCGGCCTAATGCAAGGTGGTGCGCCCTTATCTGCTTCATCGGACAGCTATGAACGAAAAAATTAAAAGTTTACTCGACCAGATAACCCTACTTGAAGATGAACTACGCGCAACACTGCATGAGCAGCAGAGCGGCGTGCTGTTCAAAATTAAGGGTAAACGCATCGAGTTTGAACAGAACATTAGGCAAAAACACCGCGAACTCAAAATGGGTATATTCCGCTGGATAATCACCAATCGTCCGCAAAACCTGATTACCGGGCCGATTATTTACGGCATGTTTATACCGCTACTGGTCATGGATTTTTTCGTTAGCGTCTATCAGCTAAGCTGTTTTCCAATATACGGCATACCCAGAGTAAAGCGTTCAGATTTCATCGTATACGATCGCCAGCACCTGGAATACCTCAATTTTATCGAAAAATTTCACTGCACCTACTGCGCCTATGGCACTGGCCTTGTGGCCTACATGAGTGAAATACTCGCGCGCACCGAACAATATTTTTGCCCGATAAAGCACGCGCGTAAATTAACCGGCACCCACCCACGCTATAAACACTTTTTAAGCTACGGAGAAGCGCACGACTACGAAACACGGCTAGAAGAATACCGCAGAGCGCTGGGTAAGGTGAGGTGAGGGGGTTGCGTAGCAAGGCATGAGGGTTAAGTATAAACATAGATAAAGCCAGGGTAAATGTCAGGGTAAATGCCAAAAAATAGACGAATCTAGATGAGTGATGCAGGTAAGCAAAAGGCAAGCTCTTCTTATTTTCTTATGGCGTATTCTTTTAATGAAAAAACGGACGGCCCCTACTGATGATGCGCAGTCTTTATAGGCCAGCTTGTCTATAACAGTTACAGAATAAATATACTTGTGTATCATTTATATTGATATTTGATACGCAACGTGGCATTGTGTCTACGCACTGATACACAAATAAATAACAAAGATGAAACCCTATACACCTGAATCCCTACCACTTGCAGATATTGATCAAAGTCAATTGATCTCACAGGTCGGTGAAGCCAATGCCGCATTGGCTCGTTACGATGGTTTATTAATGGGCATGATCAATCCGGCCGTTATGCTCTCCCCACTTACCAATCAGGAAGCGGTACTCTCATCTAAAATTGAAGGCACCCAGGCCACCGTTGAAGAAGTACTGGAACACGAAGCCGGGCAGGAATACGACGAACATAAAAGCAACGATATTCACGAAGTGCAGAATTACCGCAAGGCATTAATACTGGCCAAGGAAAGCATCAGCGACAGACCAATCCGGCTATTACTTGTTCGTGAACTTCACCGTACTCTCATGGACAGCGTTCGAGGGCAAGACAAAACACCGGGTGAATTTCGCCAAGAGCAAAACTGGATTGGTGCTTATGGCTGCAAAATGGAACAGGCGACATTTGTACCGCCCAGCCCCTTACAGCTAATGGACCATCTACAGGCCTGGGAAAATTATCTCGATATAGACGACATCGACCCCATCATACAAACCGCAATTGTACATGCGCAATTTGAGCTTATTCACCCCTTTAAAGATGGCAATGGCCGCATTGGTCGATTACTGATTCCGTTATTCCTATATAGCAAAGGCAGGCTCACAAGCCCAATGTTTTATCTATCACAATACTTAGAGCAGCATCGTGATGAATACTATGTTCGTCTGCGAGCCATCTCACAAAACAAAGAATGGACAGCCTGGATAGACTTCTTCCTGCGAGCCGTCATCGAACAAGCAAAGCAAAACACCGAAACCTTAAAACAGATCATGAGCTTATACGAAGCCACCAAAAAACAAATCAGCGAACTCACCCGCTCGCCGCATTCAGCGCAACTGGTAGACGCCTTATTTGATAAGCCCATATTTACCACGGCGAATATCGCGCAACGCGCCAACATACCAAAGCCCACCGTGCACAAATTGATTAATGCATTAATAGAAGAAGGCGTGCTGGAAACAATACGAGAAGCAGCAGGTAGAAGACCCGCGATACTCACCTTTGCTGAATTACTGAATACTCTAGAAAGAAAACAACTGGTTTGAAAATGGCCGGTTTATTAACAATAAAATTTAAGTGATATAAGAATTATGCCAACACTGGACTGGATAGGAAAACAAGCCGTCGTTAAACATCACAAAGACGTGCCGTATCGTTTATTGGAGCCTGTTAAAAAATTGTCTCATGGTGACCGCTGATAGCGGTAATCTGATTGTGCAGGGTGATAACCTACATGCACTCAAAGCATTGTTACCGCGTTATGCCGGTAAAGTGAAATGTATATATATTGACCCACCTTATAATACGGGTAATGAGGGTTGGGTCTACAATGACAACGTAAACAGTCCAGAAATTAAAAAATGGTTAGGCGAATTGGTTGGAAAAGAGGGGGAAACCTTAGATAGGCATGATCGATGGTTATGTATGATGTATCCTAGGCTAGTTATGCTTAGGCAATTCTTGAAAGACGATGGAGTTATCTTTGTTTCCATTGATAACGAAGAAATTGGTAATTTAAGAATTTTAATGGATGAAATATTTGGGGGAAACTGTTTTGTTGAATGTATTGCGTGGAATAAAAGAATCCCAAAAAATGACGCATTAATTGGTAATATTCACGAGTATATACTCATATATAAAAAATCAGTTACTGCGAACATTAAATTTACAATGAGGAAGGATGGGCTTGATGAAGTGTATGAGTTACTGGACAGGTGTAAATACAAAGATGTCACAATTGAAGATACAGAAAAAAAAATAAGGCAACTTTATAAAGAAAGAGGATTTGATAGAGGTGTCACGCTTTATAATAATTTAGATGAAAACTATAAGCTATGGGGGAAAATAAATGTTAGCTGGCCAAATGGTAATACTTTTGGGCCAATGTATGAAGTTCTCCACCCGATAACTGAAAAGCCAGTTAAAATCCCTGATAGAGGTTGGAGATGGAAGCAAGAAACATTTGACGAATTATTGAATGACGGTGGTACTCAGAATATTCAAGATGGCTCAATTATTTCTGGAAAAATATGGTTTAGTAAGGATGAAAGAACTCAACCTAGTTCTGTAAAATATTTAGAAGAAGTAGAAAATATTTTATTAAGATCAATTTTAAGTTTAAAAAGTAATGGTGGAATGGATTTAGAAGATGTTTTTTTGAAAAAAAATATATTTGCATATCCTAAACCTGTGGGTTTAATAAAGCTTCTAATTAATTCTATAGAAATGAATGATGGGGATATTGTCTTTGATTCTTTTGCAGGTAGTGGTACAACCGCGCTTGCGACGATGGAGTTGAATTCGGAAGATCAGACCAAACGAAGTTTTATTTGCATAGAAATGCTCGAAGATATAGCAAAAAATATTACTGCCGAGCGTTGCAGAAAGATTTGTACTGGTTACAAAAACTCAAAAGGAGAAGTAATTAAAGGTAATAACTTTAGTTTTCAATATTGCAAGTTATCTAAAGATCCTCTGTTTGATGCTAATGGTCAAATTTCCTCTGATGTAGGATTTTCACAACTCGCTGAGTTTGTCTGGTTCGCTGAAACTGGTTCAGGATTTACTGGCAAGGGTGATTCTCCACTGCTCGGTATTCATGAAGGCCGAGCAATCTATTTATTATATAATGGCATTCTTAAAGACAAATCAGTTGATGGCGGTAACGTATTAACTACACCAGTATTAAATGTGCTGCCTGAGTTTGATGGTTCTCGTGTTATTTATGCGGCAGCCTGTCGCCTGGGTGCATCACGTTTGAATAAGCTGGGCATTGTCTTTAAACAAACACCTTACGCGCTGGAGGTATAAACATGACAGCCTTCACACCTAAAAATTATCAGCAAGCAGTACTTGAAAGTATTGAATGCTACTTCCGTAATTGCCGTTTACGAGAAAATGCCAATACCGCTTTTTATGAAACCACTCTGGAGCTATGGGGGCAAGGCAGTCAATATCATCCGGTAGAAGGTTTTGCACCCGACATGCCTTATTTTTGTTTGCGAGTACCTACTGGTGGTGGCAAGACATGGTTAGCAGCCAAGTCGGTTTCTTTATTGAACACACATTTATTGCATACCGAGCACAGCTTGATTTTATGGCTGGTACCTTCTAATGCGATCCGTGAGCAAACATTAAAAGCATTAAAAAATCGACATCACCCTTATTACGAAGCTTTACGTGAAGCGGGATCCATTACAGTATTGGATCTGGATGAAGCCAAGAACGTCTCCCGTGCCACACTAGATACCTCAACCACGATTATTGTTACCACACGACAGGCTTTTCAGGTTGATAATACGGAAATTCGTAAAGTATACGAATCCAGTGGCACATTGATGCATCACTTTGATCATTTAAAAGCTGAGCAAAAATCACGGCTATTAGAAGAAAACGGTGTTATCCCATATTCACTAGCGAATGTATTACGTTTACGTCGCCCCTTTGTGATTGTGGACGAAGCACATAATAGCCGTACTAGTTTATCTTTTGAAACACTGCAACGCTTTAATCCCAGCGGTATTATGGAACTCACAGCAACACCAGATATAGTCACTCAACCCAGTAATGTGTTGCATAGTGTGTATGCTGCTGAATTAAAAGGCGAGCAGATGATTAAGTTGCCCATTCGCCTCGAAACTGAAGCTAACTGGCAGCAATGTCTGGCTGATGCGATTGCGCGACGTGAGGAATTACAAAGCCTTGCTACAAAAGAAATGCGTGGCGGTGAAAAATATTTACGGCCTATTATATTGATACAGGCTCAAGCACGAAATAAAAATAAGGACACTTTACATACCACCAGAGTTTTTGAAGAATTGACAACTAACCACTCGATACCTGAAGAAGAAATTATAGTTGCTACTGGTGAAGAGAAGGGATTAGAAAAAATAGAAGCAGAATATGAAGGCGGTATTTTATCTTCTGATTGTCCAGTTAAATTCGTCATCACCCAACAGGCGCTGGCTGAAGGCTGGGACTGTCCATTTGCATATATATTGGTAAGTATGGCAGAGGTACGCTCGGCAACAGCGGTTGAACAATTGCTGGGTCGTATACTACGACAGCCTAATGCAAAATTTCGTGCACATGAGGAATTGAACCGGTCATATGCTTTTGTCGTTTCACGCGATTTTAATGCGACTGCCGAGGGGCTACGTGACAAACTAGTGCAAGGTGCTGGTTTTGAACGTACGGAAGCGGCGGAATTCGTTTCTGCTTCAACGCCTGAACAGGCGGCTTTTGATTATCTTAATGAAGTTCGTAAAGCGATTGTTCGCCCGGTGATTGTGCAATTAAGCCAAACGCCTGAAATGAAGAAAATATCTTCGTCAGTCAAAAATAAATTGGTATGGGATAAAAAAACTTCGACATTAACTATTAACGAACCATTAACCGAAGAAGAAACTGAAGAACTTAAACTGGCTGTTACTGAACCAGATCAGATTCAGGCAGTTGAAAAAGCTGCGCATGAAAGTCGAACTACGGCGGTTGAGTTTTTTCAAACGCCAGCAGAAAAAGGTGTTCCCTTTGAAGTGCCTCAATTGGTTTTAATCATGCAAGGTGAACTCGAGCTATTTGATGATATTGAAGTATTAAATTATCCTTGGGATGTTTCTGGTTATGACGCTAAACCAAGTCATGATGAACTAGATAAATTGGATGCTCTTGGAAGGGTTTCTGGTGGTGGTGAACTAGATATTGATGAAGTATCGGGTAAGGTTAAATCTAAATTTATACCAGACTTGCAACGAGACCTTGGCCTGATATATACGCCTGAACATTGGGATGAAGTAAAGCTAGCTGCATGGTTATGCCGAAATCTGCCAGAAGAGAGTCTGACACATAATAGTAAATTAGCTTTTGTTACTCATTGGTTATCTTGGGTGCTCAATTCTGACAATATGGATCTTAGTAAAATTAATCAGCGAAAGTTTGAGATACGAAACATGTTAGATGTTCGTATTCGTGACCTTCATAAGCAGGCAGCTAAACAAGCCTATCAAGAAACCCTATTTTGCGATGATCCTTCTGAGAATGTCACTGTCAGTGATGAATATTTCTTTATATTTAACCCTTATGCGTATGCGCCAAGTCGTGATTATAAAAATGAATACGGCCCTTATGATTTCACTCATCATTACTATAGCCGTATAGGTAATTTTGACTCAAAAGAAGAGTTTGAGTGTGCAGTTTGGTTAGATCAGCAAGCACAAAAAGGACGTATTGATTTTTGGGTGCGTAATCTTGTGCGTAAAGAGGGTTGTTCATTTTTTCTACAAAAAGCAGATGGAAAATTTTATCCTGATTTTATTTGTAAATTACCTGATGGAAGTATTCTTATTGTTGAATACAAAGGCGCTGATAAGTGGGATGTGCCCAAGGTGAAAGAAGATCGAATGCTTGGCAAACTCTGGGCAAATATGAGTGAAGGTAAATGTAAGTTTATTATGGTGAAAAATCGTGATTGGGCTGTGATTGATAGTTGTTTATAAACAAAATATTAAAGTGTCGGAGGGATTAAAATTTAACCACTCAGTTAAATGCTAGGGACGATTAAGGTCTTACGTTCCACATATTAATGGTGTCGGAGGAGTTAAAATTTAAATATTGATGAATAATAACTATAAACCAGATTTCCTAAAAGATCTGAGGGATGTTTGTAAGCAAGATCAAAGATGTAGGCATAGTCTTGAGGATAGGCATAAGTCTATAGATATATATGCACTACATATAGGTGTTCCACTTAAAATACGAGAAGTTTATGATGTTGCTCGTAATATATATTTATATGGATGGTATGTTTACAGATTTAATAATGTTGCTGAGTCTCAAGCATTTGGCGCTTTAGAGTATTGTTTGAAAGAACGCATCGGTGATAGTGAGTTAAAGGTTTATATTAATGAAAGAAAGAAAGCATATAGAGAAGAAACGGGTAGGCGAATAAATTTGAATAAAGGCTTAAAGCTGTATATCGAGTACTGTCGAGATAAGCAGTTGGTTTGCAATGAAGGATTTAGAGCATGGCATGATAAGTCATATAATGATGCTTGTGAAAAATATAAACATCAAAAACTTAATGAAATGATTGATCAAGGTCTTGATGAAATTGAACTTGATTATACTAATGTCCAGGTGTCTGAAGAAGAATGTGAATATGATCATATACAACATTTGATAGACACTACGAATAAGGTGCGAAATATATATGCTCACGGGACATCAATGCTACATCCCAATGTCTTGTATACATTTGAAATGGTGTCGGAGTTTATTAATCAGTTATATCCTATTCAGGATAATCAATTAAATAATTAGAGTAAGAGTAAAAAATATCAATAAAAGTTATTGGAGGGTTTAAGGTTTTATCAATAAAATTAAAGGTGTTGGAAGGATTAAAATCTCATCAGTCAATTAGACAATAGAGGGCTGAGCTTTACCCAATCATCGTAATGCTGGATAATTGTATATAGTTATGAATCGAAAAAAGAAGATTGAAGGTTTGTTTAAAAAACGCCTGAAGCGTGCGCGTGCTAAGTTGAATTCTCGCCCGAAGGGTGAGCGATATGTATCGAAGGCCGATAGAGCGAAGCTAGAATCTGAAATGCCGATTGCTACAGAAAATACGGCGAACGAGTTTGATGCGGAGTAAAGTAAAGGCCTGAATAATAGGTGGCAGATTCCAATTAAGTCCCAATTAAATAAAAATAAAATATTCTAGTGTTTTTTTATCCTGAATATAAAAAGCTAATACTTGTTAATTTCTCTCTGCTGTTAAATAAATGATGAACAAGGAGTTCATAATGAAAATTATCATTTTTTCAATGTTATTACTTTCAGTTATTAGTGTTCAAGCGAATCAACCCAAACCTGTAACCAGTTATAAACAATCACTTGAAAGTTTTTTGGCAAATAGTGCGAAGGATAAATCGCCTTTTTCAGCGAGTGATAAACAAGTAATGAAAAATGCAGCCGATCAATTGGCTGACAGTATGCCCAGCCCAGGGTTAAAAGTTGGCGAGAAGGCTCCCGATTTTAAATTACCCAATGCTTTTGGAAAAACAGTCGTGTTATCTGAAGAATTGAAAAAAGGCCCGGTCGTGCTGGTGTTTTATCGCGGCGCCTGGTGTCCATTCTGCAATTTACATTTACATGCATTGCATCAAAACCTGGCTAACTTTGAGCAATACGGTGCGCAGCTTATTATGGTTACACCACAAAAGCCTGATAAGTCAGTTGAGCAAATTAAAAAAGATGGTTACCCGTTTGAAGTGCTTAGTGACCTCGATAGTCAGGTTATAAAAGATTACAAACTGTTTTTTAAATTAAATGCAGATTTGGTGGAGGTGTATAAAAAAGTTGGCCTGGATATAGAGTCTTATAATGGTGAAGGTCGAAATGAGTTGCCGGTGCCGGGTTCATTTGTCATCGATAAAAACGGCGTTGTTCGTGCCATGCATGCAAATGTTGATTATAAACAGCGTATGGAGCCGGCGGATATTATTCAGGCGTTAAGTGAGTTGTGAATATATAATTGCGACTGACGCTCCCATGATGAACTGAATGTTCTGTATAAAGCAGAGTCATATAGTGACCTTTTTTCCAAGAGTGCTGAACGTCCTCTTTTTTTTGCCAGTCGTATGTGCAACATCTCTATGAATAAAAAATTCAGTTATCGATGCAAAAATATGGCCGGTGAGTACGCCAACCAACACTGTAAAAACTGCCGGGACATACAAAGAAGCGAGCAGAGCCAAAAGATAGAAAATGTCTCTTCGTTTAGCAATATAGTCAGTCAAAATGATCCGCATTGAGCCCAGAATACCGTGGACTCCAGAGTGAAAAAGCGCTTGATGGAACAAAATCTCTTCTCGACTAGCTTTACGCAGCACCTTCTTTGGCAAGCGCCAGCTTTCATTGGCTTTTGCCGGTTGATGGCCAACAAGTTCTATAAAACCTTTTCTTCGAAAACTTTCTAAACGAGCGAGTAAGTCCAATGAAATCAGCTGTTTTCTTTCAAGTTGTTGTAGCCAATAAACAATAGCTGTGTATTCCATCACCGTCATCGGAATACCATTGAGCTGATGACTCTCAATCTGTGACAGCCACGAATTCAACTTTTTACTGGATTCTGAGTGTTCAATAACTTCCACAGCTTCAGACTCCCGACAAGTAGTATTACCTATAAAGCAGTTAACTTCAGTTGTTTCCAGACAGTTGATGGTTTTATTTTTACGGCGTGACGATATAGACATAATAGAAGCTTCCTTGCAAACTGTTGATGGGGTAACGCTTTAAATGAAATTTAGTTTAAGGTCATTGAATTGCGCTATTTAGTTAAATCTCGCTGGGTACTTGTTCTCCATTGCTTACTGTGGGGTAGCTCATGATGAAACTTTACCTTGTGTTTCAATATTTGGTTTCAGAACAAAATTTAGTGCTGCTGCAACAACATCTGGATTTATAAGTATTCTTCGATGTCCAAGCTGTTTTGTTTCAATGAGTTCAGCCCAGTTCCACTGTTTAGCAAGCTTTCTTGCATTGCTGATATCAATTTCCCTATCATTGATATCATGAATAATAAGCGTTGGTACATTAAAATCAGATTCAAAAATATCATTCCAGTTGTCTCCATATTTTGATGCACTAGAGTGATATTTTTTCCAGGCATACTGATGCATTTTTCCCATTATTCGTTCAGGTATTGATAAAGTTTTGGCAAATTGTTCTGTTACTTTGGTAATGTCTGCAACAGGAGAAATCAGAACTAATTTATCTGTTTTTAGTTCCAGAGATGAGGCAATGACTATCGCTCCAGATCCTAATGAATGGCCAACGATACAATGAACTTTACCAATCTCTTTCATTGTTGCGAGAACCGTATCTGCCCATTCCGTCAGGGAAACAGAGAAACCTGGCGTTTCACCATGCGCAATTGAGTCATAGGCTATAACTTGGTAACCCTTAGCAAGTAGCGGGTCGATAAACTTCACAAAACAAGTAGCCGTTGCGGTCCAACCATGTACAAACAATATTGCGGGATCTGTCTTTTTGCCCCAGCGAAACCCTGTTAACTGACGATTTTTCCCCATTGGGATAAAGAATCGTTCAGCCCTTTCTAATATCTCATTCTCAACATCCCGCCTTCTTGAATGAAAGGGCGTTGTAAATAACTTCTCTGCTGCACGTACAGCAACAAAAGGGATAATACGACTACTTATTGTAAAGAATAGCTTTATTATTGGTTTTAAAAGAAAGTTATTCATTACTATATCCATCAAGGTTCCCTTAAGAAACTAGTAGAATACATGATATAATCTCTTAAGGAAACTTATATAGGTAATTTTATGCAAAGAAGCTCTTTTTCTGAGATGCCATGCTCAGTAGCAAAAACCCTGGACATAATAGGGGAATGGTGGACGTTACTGATATTGCGCGATGTGTTTTATGGTGTACGCCGCTTTGAGGCATTGCGCTCACATCTTGGGATTTCACGTAAAGTACTGACTGGCCGTTTAGAGCGACTAACTGATGAAGGTGTATTGAAAAAGTCGTTATATCAGACGAAACCGAGTCGTTCTGAATATAAATTGACCAGTAAAGGGCTGGATTTAATACCCGTGTTACTAACTATCATGAATTGGGGTGATAAATGGATGTCAGGACCGGGCAAGACCCCAGTGATTTTTGTGCATAAAGATTGTGGTGAAGAAACAACACCAAAACTGGTCTGTTCAGGCTGTGGTGGCGATTTAAATGCACATAATATTTACCCAAAAGCTGGCCCAGGCGCACCATCAGAGGAGATTGAGAGGCTGCGTGAAGTGAGTATAAATCCAAAGTTGTTTATGGAAGAGTAATTGACGCTTTTCTGAAATCTATACGGCAACGTTTGGCCTCTATTTCAAGGGAAGATAGATAAGTAACCTTGCATTACAAATAATCTCATACCATTTTTATGATTTAAGTAGAGCGATCACTTACCATAAATATCTAAATTATCATCTATATCACCGTAATAACCTGGCTATAGTATCGAAATAATCAGCTAATTTACCGTATTAACCTGGCAATAATGCCGAAATTATCAACTTAATCGGCGTTATAGCCTGTGTTACGCAGTGTTTACCTGGTTGTAAGATACATCATAACCTGGTCTTGAAATTAGTTATTACCTGGTTATAATATCCGTAATAACCTGGTGTTTGTAGGTTTGAGCTTTATGCTGTTTTACTTCTAGTGGCTGAAGTATTAATAACTTATTAAATAGATAGCAATGGGGTGAATTGTGGCAAAAACAGGTAATCAACTACTCGCAGAAGCACTTGCTGTGGCCAATGATAGTGCTAATGGAAATATTGTTCATCACAAGAATTTAAAACCCAAACAGCAAGCATTACTTGTTAAAAATGGTTATTTAAAAAAGATCATTAAGGGGTGGTATTTACTTGATGCTGATTTATCTGTCCAAAAGGCGGGAGAATCAGCGCTCTGGTATGAATCAATGTGGACTTTTATTGAGGATTATTTGTCACTTCGTTTTAGTGACAATTATTGGCTCAGTTCTGAGGTTTCATTAGATCTACTTACCGACAACAATTCAATGCCTGCTCAAATAGTTGTTTTTGTTATGAGTGATGATGCGATATGGACTGTCACTGAGCTGCCTAATAAAATGAGCCTTTGTGTTACAAACAGTAAGACAAGGCCGGTTGGCCTGATCAAGTTTCGTGAGTTGAATATTTATTCACTTGAAAATGCATTAGTCGCTTCAACGCCTACCTCATATAGAAATAATGCACTAAACATGCAAATAGCGCTAAGAAATGCAAGTTTTGATGCTTTGGCTAATGCATTGATTCATTCAAGCAATGTAGCTTCAGCTGGTCGCATTATTGGCGCGTATGAAGAATTAAATATGAGAGCAGAGAGCAAAAAATTAGCAGCAATAATGTCTGCTGCTGGATTTGAAAATATAAAGCCAGTTAATCCTTTTGTTGAGCCGCCAATTATTTTTGGGAATGCAATTAAAGAAGCGGCTAGTGCAAGTAGAGTTAGAATTATGTGGCAGCAGATGCGTACAGGTGTGTTGGAAGTATTTGAAGCTTGCCAAGCAGAATTTGATTTTTTTGCAAGACCTCTTGACGATACTTTGACTATGGTTAAAGAGGTTTATGTAAGTGATGCATATAACTCTTTATCTATTGAAGGTTATACGGTAACACCCGAATTAATAGAACGTGTTAGTAATGGAGACTGGTCGCCAGAAACCATTGAGCGTGATCATGAGGCAAAAGATGCACTTGCTGCAAGAGGTTATTATGATGCATTCAACAAAGTTTTAGAATCCATAACAGAAGCTCATAATAAGGAAGATTTAAATTTATTGATAGATGTTGGTATTACACAATGGTATGTATCACTATTTAAGCCATGTGTTTCTGCTGGGGTAATTAGTGTAAGCGATTTGGCAGGTTTCAGGAAAGGCCCTATTTATATTAGAAAATCCAGGCATGTTCCACCAGCAAGTGAGCAGCTGATGGATTGTATTTCAGCTTTGAAAGACTGTATGGCGGAAGAGTCTTCATTTCCTGTTAAAGCTATTCTGGGTCATTTTTTCCTTGGTTATATTCATCCATTTATAGATGGAAACGGCCGAACATCTCGGTTTCTGATGAATTTCATGTTTATTGTTGGCGGCTTCAAGTGGCTAGTAATAAAACAAGAAACAAGAGGACAATATTTAGATGCGCTTGAGTCAGCTTCTGGTGATGAAGATATTATCCCATTTGTAGAGTTTATTCTTACGGCTATGCGAGATGAAAATGATTGAGAGGAAGACTATAAAAGGGGGCAGGTTGAACCTGCCCCAAATATATTACGATATATTATGTTATGTAGTACATTATGCTCTGAGTACCCCCCTTTATCCTGGCCCCATTTATCCTATGAAAAATAGACTGACCCAGAAAACTGCCTCAAGCGTATTGACGCTAGACGACCTCGCAAAATTAGTAAACTACTCGTTCATGGATACACTCAAATGTGATCCTGATGCGAAAGCGAATGGTGTTGACCACGCACCACGGCAAGTCTTCTCGGGACACTATGTCCCCGTTAATCCCACGCCAATCGTTGAGCCCGAGTACATCGCGCACAGCAAAAACTTTTTCTACGAACTTGGCTTTGCCGACAGCCTGGCAGAGTCTGCCGATTTTATGCGACTGTTCAGCGGAGACCTCTCGCACGTGCCGCAGCCGATGCGCAAGGTGGGTTGGGCCACTGGCTACGCACTTTCCATCTTCGGCACCGAATACACCCAACAGTGCCCGTTCCAAACCGGCAACGGCTATGGCGACGGTCGCGCAGTTTCCATACTTGAGGCCGTTATCAATGGTCAACGTTGGGAGATGCAGCTGAAAGGTGGTGGGCGGACGCCATACTGCCGCGGTGCGGATGGTCGCGCCGTTCTGCGCTCGAGTGTGCGGGAGTTTCTGGCACAGGAGCACATGCATGCGCTCGGCGTGCCAACGTCACGGTCTCTGAGTTTGTACGTTTCGAAAACGGAGAAGGTTCAACGACCGTGGTACTCGGAGGGCTCGCGTTCGAAGGATCCCGACATGATGATATCGGAGGCGGTTGCTATCTCGACGCGCGTCGCACCGTCGTTCATTCGAGTCGGCCAAATCGAGCTGTTCGCTCGCCGTGCCCGAAAGAAGGAACACCCAGATGCGATGCAGGAACTGGAGACGATTGTGTTGCACTTAATCGATCGTGAGTACGCTGACCTTATCGATATTAAATTAAGCAACCCTGAGCAAGTGGTGATGCTCGCGCGGGCGTTTCGCCGCCGCCTTACCTCGCTTGTGGCGAATTGGATCCGTGTCGGTTATTGCCAGGGCAACTTCAATAGCGATAACTGTGCGGCCGGTGGCTTCACACTCGACTACGGTCCATTCGGATTCTGTGATGGTTTTAATCCACACTACCAGCCATGGACGGGAGGCGGGCATCACTTCTCATTTATGAACCAACCCATGGCAGCGGAACGCAACTTTGATATGTTTTGTACGGCGTTGCAGCCGTTACTGGAGACTCATCCCGATGCTATGCCTGACGCTTTGCAACAGCTCGACGAAATTCGAAGTGGCTTTGGACAAGTGATGCAAACGCAAATGGAAAAGATGTGGGCTGCCAAACTTGGAATGGGCAGGTTTAACTCGGCGTTGTTCAGTGAGCTCGAATCACTCATGCTGCAAACACCTGTTGATTACACACTCTTCTTCCGCGAGCTCTCGTCGATACCGGATGACATCGGGCCACTTAAAAAAAGTTTCTACAAAAATTTGAATGAAGAGATGGACAAGCGTTGGTCAACGTGGCTCACAAAATGGAAATTTCTCATTACCAGTACAAGTGAGCAGATGAAACGCGTCAACCCAAAATACACTTTGCGTGAGTGGTTGCTTGCGCCTGCGTATCAGCAAGCGGTTACGGCGAACTACGCGCTAGTGCGAGAGCTGCAGGAAGTTATGACGCAGCCTTACGCCGAACAGTCGAAGGACGTGGAGCAGAAATACTACAGGCTGAAGCCGTCTGAATTCTTTGATGTCGCCGGAGTGTCGCATTTAAGTTGCTCTTCATGATTTTTTAATAAATGAATTAAGGTGTCGGAGGGATTAAAATTTAATCCCTCCGACACCTTTTCCCCTAATTAGAGAAAAAAATGACTTTTGTAGTAACTGAAAACTGTATTAAATGTAAATACACCGACTGTGTTGATGTCTGCCCTGTGGACTGTTTTCATGAGGGCCCGAATTTTCTGGTTATCGATCCAGAAGAATGCATCGACTGCCAGTTATGTGTGCCCGAGTGCCCTATTAATGCAATTTTTGATGAACAGGATCTACCCGAAGATCAGCAAGCATTCCTCGCTTTAAATGCAGAATTGTCACAACAATGGCCAGTCATCAATCTGGTGAAAGCGCCACCCGAAGACGCCGATCAGTGGGCTAATGTAGAAAATAAACTACAATTTCTCGAAAAATAGCTACATAAAACATAAGAAATCAAAGTAAGAAATCAAAGGTTCAGACTCCTTGATTTAGCTATACTGACAAAAACACACGAGTAACGGCAGAAGAACCGTTAGAAGATATCACACCAAAATTGGAATAAATAAAAATGAACAGTCATGAAGTAGATTACAAAATTATTGGCCATGACATGCAAATGGTAGAAATTGAATTAGACCCAAATGAAACCGTTATTGCTGAAGCCGGTGCAATGACTTATATGGAAGATCAAATTAATTTTGAAACAAAAATGGGTGACGGTTCAGAACCCGACCAAGGTTTTATGGGTAAGTTATTTAGTGCCGGTAAACGCGTTATTTCAGGTGAATCTTTATTTATGACGCACTTCACTAATAAGGGAACAGTAAAAAAACACGTTTCATTTTCATCACCTTATCCCGGCAGTATTATCCCCATAAATTTAGCTGAACACGGCAACGGGTTACTCTGCCAAAAAGATGCATTTTTAGCCGCTGCATTAGGTACAAAAATGGATATTGCCTTTAATCGTAAACTAGGTGTTGGTTTTTTTGGGGGCGAAGGTTTTATTTTAGAACGCTTACAAGGAGATGGCATGGCCTTTATTCATGCTGGCGGAACCGTTGTAAAAAAACAACTAAACAATGAAACGCTGCGCTTGGATACAGGGTGCCTAGTTGCATTCAGTGAAGGCATTGATTACAGCATTGAAATGAATAAAGGTTTAAAAAGTATGTTCTTTGGTGGCGAAGGATTATTTCTCACCACCCTAAGTGGAACGGGTAGTATATGGATTCAAAGCTTACCTTTCTCCAGGCTTGCAGACCGCATAATTGAACATGCTCCTTCCAATGGAGGAAAAGACAAAGGAGAAGGATCTGTTTTAGGTGGGCTAGGTCGATTGATAAATTAACACTATTTATAATAATTAAGTGATGGACTAAAATTAAAGGTGTCGGAGGGATTAAAATTTAATCCCTCCGACACCTTTATATTTCTAAATATTATTATTTTCTTAATTACACATTCATAACACCTAATTCTATTAGGAAAAATCCCCATAAAAAAGTCTTGGCCATTTAAACAAACTGTATGCTAGAGTTTGTTGTGATTGCTTTGTCGCTAAACCAATCACCGCTTTAAATGTAAAGTGAAACACTATTAAGAATAAATACAAAGGAGCAAGCCTATCGAAAAAACTATAACCTAACCCCACAAATTTAAATCGCTGACTTAAGGCGCGGTAACGTCAAAAGCCAGCTAACCACGCAACCTTCAAGAGAGGTATATATGGCTACGACCGATTGTACGCTAGGAACCCGCTTTGCCAAAAGTAAATTTTTAGCAAAAACTTACGCACTTCGTATAGCTGAGTCTTTTTCGCCCAGTTTTTCTTTTGTTTTAAACAAATCCACCTTAGATGAAGCCCTTGCTGAACTTATGGAAACCTTGCGTTTGCAGGTTAATGCTTTGCAGCGTCTTAAAATGCCGGCTCGGAAAAGGGTTCGTTTGGTGCGTGGTTACTGTGAGATTGAGTATTTTGTTAAGGAGTTGCGGTTGCTGTCTGTTTCTGAGTTTGATGAGAGGGAATCGCCGTAAGAGGTGAATGGTGTTGATGGGTATTTGGCCTGCGTGGTTAATGATCTGGCATCTTCTTGATGCCGGGTTTCCTTTTGTGTACCTGCATTGTTACGTCTTCTTATATTGTGGATAGCTGTGAGTTTATGGCTGTTCCTGGGGTTCCCGGGTATCAGCTAGAAGCATGCTGGCATGACAGAACGGTAGGAGAGTAGAAGGAATTTAAGTCACTGGGTTCCCGGTAGAAGCATTACTCCAGGCTTCTGCCCTCCGCCTTTCAGGCCGTACAGAGCACGTTCAGAATATTTCCAGAATATTTTGTCGGGAATGACGGGTCAAATTAATACTTATCAATGTGCTTGTTTGTTTTTTACTAATTCAAATTAAATTGCCATTTCTATGGCAGAGGGAATTAAGCATGTCTGGTAGTGAAAATAGTTTAAAAGATCGGTTTCTTCGGGCGGTGGTGTTGGGTGAGCTTGGGGATTTAGATTTGGTTTCGTTTGAGCCGGGAGGGGTGGTGGTAACACTTAAGGCGTTTAAATTGTATTTTAGCGATATTAAAACCCAATATGTGTCGTCTTTTATGCCTGCGGCGACTTTTGAGCCTGGGCAGTTTAGGCCGACTCATACAAAATTTTTGTTTAGGGTGCGTAAAGGGGTGTATTTAATTCATTCGGATGTGTTGGTGGCTTATATGCGCTTGATGTTAGAGCAGGGTGAGTTAGCGTGTGATGATGGTTTTGATATAGGGGCTAGACCGTTGGATGATGGGGATGTGCCTGTTAAAGAGGCAAGGGGATGTTATCGGGTGTGATGGTATGGCCTGAATTAAAAGGGGGGCCATTAATAAGTTAATCACTCCCCTGTTTATTCTCTTTTATAATTCCAATTGTTATCATACAAGTTAATTATTTTCATTTTATAGCTATAAATAATCGTATATGATAATTATAAAGTTGCTTTTAATGTTAATTATGCTATTCTATAAATGCATTATTATCATTTAGGTTAATTATATGAGTGCCGAATTACACGTATTGGTCGATGAGGCCCTGGCGCTTGCTAAAGCGCAGGGCATGACCCAGAAAGAGCTGGCTGAGAAATCGACGTTGGGTGAGGTGGCGATATCGCGGCTTAAAAAGGCCAATGATGCCAAATTTAGTACCTTGCTTGAGCTGGGCAAAAGCATGGGTAAAAAACTCATCTGGGTGGATGACACAGACCTTGCGACTTTGGTACAAAAGGGCGAACTTTTTTAAGTTGGGAGAGGGCTCATTAAAGATCGTATAGCGGTTATATGGACGCGCCTGGGAAACCAGCCGGTAAAGATGGGCACGCTCACGGTGACCGATTTAGCCTGCCGCTTTACCTATGAAGCGGCTTATGCGGAAACGGGTTTGCGTGGCTTAGGCCTGGTTTATCCGCCGGATCAATTCGCCGACACCATTGTGCGTGAGCGCAATGAGTACTTTGATTTTTTCCCGCCCTTACAATCGCTCGTTCCTCCGCGCTCCGAGCGTAATTTTCAGCGCACATTATTATTAAAATATCTGCAAAGCATTAATGTTAATCCTTCCCCCGGCTTCGATACCGATTGGGAAATGCTGATTCGATCTGGCCATGGTGCAATTGGGCATCTGGATGTGTTTGCCAGCGATGAGGCTGCGCTGCAATGGTATGCCACACCTGCAAAAAAAGGTCTGTTTGAGCTGGATGATAAGTTCGGTTTTTCGTTAAAAGAATTTATGACCTGGTTTGATGATGAGGCAGCAACCTTAATTGATGTGTTAGGGCCAACACCAACGGTAGGTGGGGCGATTCCTAAATTACCTTTATCGATTAACCGGGCCGGCTGGGATGGGCGTATTGGTTTGCCCACACGGTTTGGTGATAGCGGCTTAACGGACATTATTTTAAAGTTAGAAAACAGCGCCGCCTATCCGGGCATTATCGAGTTAGAAATTTTAGGCCTGGATATTCACAAAGCCGCTGGTTTTGCTGTGCCACGCTATTGGCCGGTTGAAGTGAATGGCTTGCGCGCACTCGCCATTGAGCGTTTTGATAGAACCGCCAGTGGTAGTGCGGTGTTTATGGAATCTATTTACTCCATTTTGGCATCCGGTAGAAAAACAGTCACCAACCACTACAGCGCTAGCTACGATTCGATTGGCGCGGCACTGGATAATCCGCATATACAGCTGGTGGCGGATAGAAAAGCCGCCAAGCTGCATTTATTAGAGCGTTTTATTATGGCCTTGTTAACGGGCAACGGCGATCTGCATCTTGAGAATTTATCCATTCTTGAACAGGATGGAAAATTAGCGTTCTCTCCCGTTTATGACCCTGTCGCGATGCGTGCCTACTCTATTCACAACCAGCTTTATCCACAGGGTATGGGGTTTGGGGATTATGGTGATATGCCCGCTGATTTAAAAACAGATGCACCGGTCGATTTTAAAACCGCCTTTATGCGCTTTACTAAATCATTAGGGATTCATAAAAATGTTTATATGGAATCGATTAAACGCCTAATGTTAGTGACGCTGGATTACCCTGATCGTATTCATCAGTTAAAAACATTGCCCGATGAAAACAAAATAAACCTTATTCGAATTCATAAAGAAATACGTAAACAGTTTGAGAAAATACTATTTTAAGCTTAGCGGTGACAACTGTGGTTTATTGTCGTTAAGCTGATCATAGGTAAATTAATATTTAGAATTAACCAGTCACCAATAAAAAAATAACAGAGGTAGAGTGCTGCTTATTGGCTGTGCTGAGCTCTTGATGGGTATTGATTAAATGTAGCCTGTAGGCTACAGTCAATAAAAGGATGAGCAATGGATATAAGGAAATATCAGCTTCAGGACGGAAGAATCCCTTTTGATATCTGGTTTAAAACATTAAGAGATAAAAGAGCAAAAGCTAAAATACTAATACGTATAAAGCGAGTTGAATTAGGCCTCATGGGTGATGCCAGATCAGTCGGTGAAGGCGTATATGAACTGAGAATCACAGAAGGTCAGGCATACCGAATTTATTATGGCTATGCAGGAAACGAAATAGTGCTGTTATTGACTGGTGGAAATAAATCAACACAACAGAAGGATATCAAAACAGCGAAGCAATATTGGAGTCACTACAATGCCGAGTAAGTCTTATAAAACCCCCGATTATTTATCCACCCCTGAGGATGTGGCATTGTATTTAGATGCCGCTCTGCAAGAAGATGATCCAAAATTATTACTGGCAGCATTACGTGACATTGTAAATTCTCAGGGAGGTATGACCATGATGTCGGCTCGTACAGGCCTGAATCGTGAAAGCCTTTATAAATCTTTATCAGAAAATGGTAACCCCAAGTTATCAGCCTTATTTGAAATTATTAAATCACTGGGTTTGCATCTGTCCGTTAAAGCCGCTTGAATTAAAATTTAACCTCAGTGTTTTGTTATGCGGAAGCTAATTCATATATACGGACCTTAACAATTTAATTGACACGCTCTGAATTTGCCCTGCCGTGGCACATCTCCCTCGGGGAAAGACCACAGCCGTTTGGTGCTCTGTCGCCTGATTGATGCCACCAAAAGTAATACGCAGTCGTTCACCGGTGCGATTCAAAAAGCCGGATCCGCTTCGCTTGATCCGGCCTACGCGATTATATTCAGGATTAGAGTAAAAATGCTTAAGCGGCCAGCTTATATTTTCGCGCACAAGTCGATTAGACACTGTTATTTAGCTTATTAATTAAGGTGGAATAGCGAGTCTCCTGTTTGGTTAATTTAAGGTTTCAGTACCCCTTTAAGAATGAGGCCATTAATGCTGATTACTTGGTATAATCACTCTTTTAATTAAGCAAGCCTCTCTATGTCAGCGTCAGCTTTTCCAGTCCCCGTCGCCAAAACCGCTTTATTCGATTACCCAAAGTACTGGGCCGAATGCTATGGCACGTCTCCTTTTTTACCGACTAGCCGTGCCGAGATGGACGCGCTGGGCTGGGATTCCTGTGACATTATTATTGTGACCGGTGATGCCTATGTCGATCATCCTTCGTTTGGTATGTCGATTATTGGCCGTTTACTGGAAGATCAGGGGTTTCGCGTGGGTATTATTGCGCAGCCTGAGTGGAGCTCTAAGGCTGCTTTTGAGGTGCTGGGCAAGCCTAATCTGTTTTTTGGTGTGGCCGCGGGCAATATGGATTCGATGATCAACCGCTACACGGCGGATCGCAAACCACGCTCTGACGATGCCTATACCCCGGGGGATAAGGCGGGCAAGCGGCCTGATCGATGTTCGCTGGTATATTCGCAACGCTGCAAGGAGGCCTGGTCGGATGTGCCGGTGGTGCTCGGTGGCATCGAGGCATCGCTACGCCGCATTGGGCATTATGACTACTGGCAGGACAAAGTGCGTCGCTCTATTTTGATTGATGCGACGGCGGATATATTGCTGTACGGCAATGCGGAACGCGCGGTTGTTGAAGTGGCGCATCGCCTTGCACAGGGTGAGCCTGTTGCGCAAATTACCGATGTGCGCGGTACCGCATTTATACGCCGTGATACGCCGGAGGGCTGGATGGAGGTTGATTCTACGCGTATTGACCGGCCCGGAAAGATCGATAAAATTGTAAACCCGTATATAAATACGCTGGAAATGACCGACTGTGAACGTGAGCGTCGTGATAATGCCTTTTACGGTACGCAATATAATGAACAGGGTGAGGCGATAGTCGAGTTTAAGCCAAAACTAGATCGCAACAATACGGTGATCCGCCTGCCTGCGTTTGAAAAAGTCAGTAAAGATACCGCGCTATACGCCCATGCCAACCGCGTGTTGCACCTGGAAACCAACCCCGGCAATGCCCGTGCAATGGTGCAGAAACACGGTGATGTGGATGTCTGGTTGAACCAGCCACCGATTCCACTCACCACGGAAGAAATGGATTACGTGTTTGCCATGCCCTACGCACGCGTGCCGCACCCGTCTTACAAGGGCGAGAAAATTCCGGCGTATGAGATGATCCGCTTTTCGGTGAATATTATGCGTGGCTGTTTTGGCGGCTGCACCTTCTGTTCTATTACCGAGCACGAAGGGCGGATTATTCAAAACCGTTCGAAAGACTCTATCCTGACTGAAATTAAAGAAATTCGTGACAAGGTGCCGGGCTTTACCGGGGTTATTTCCGACCTTGGCGGGCCCACGGCGAACATGTATCGCATTGCCTGCAAAACCCCGGAGATAGAAGCGGCCTGCCGTAAGCCGAGCTGTGTTTATCCCGGTATTTGCCATAACTTAAATACCGATCACTCTGCACTGACGCAAATTTACCGTGAAGCGCGTGAATTACCCGGGGTTAAAAAGGTATTGATTGCCTCAGGGCTACGCTACGATCTGGCGATACGTGATCCAGAATATGTAAAAGAGCTGGTGACACATCACGTGGGTGGTCGCCTAAAAATCGCTCCGGAACATTCAGAAGAAGGGCCTTTATCTAAAATGATGAAACCCGGCATGGGTGCGTATGATGAATTCAAACGCATGTTTGAAAAGTTTTCTAAGCAAGCCGGTAAGAAGCAATACCTGATACCGTATTTTATTGCGGCGCACCCCGGCACTACCGATGAAGATATGCTCAGCCTCGCGCTGTGGTTAAAAGGTAACGGCTTCCGAGCTGATCAGGTGCAGGCGTTTTATCCTTCACCCATGGCAACGGCCACGGCGATGTATCACACGGGTAAAAATCCATTGCGCAGCGTGAGCTATAAAAGTGAAACGGTGGAGAGTGTTAAAGACCCAGAGCAGCGTAAATTGCATAAGGCATTTTTGCGCTACCACGATGCAAAACACTGGCCGATGTTACGTGAAGCACTTAAGCGTATGGGGCGTGAAGATTTAATTGGTGATGAGGATAAACACCTAATTCCATGGACTCAGCCAAGTTATGGAAATGATTACCAGGCAGCGCGCAAAAAGAATTCTTCGTTCACGCATTCGCGCCGTATTAAAGCTAAAAAAATTCTCACTCAGCACACGGGCTTGCCACCGCGCCAGAAGTAGTACTAGAGTAGGCTATAATATGAATGTACTCGCAATTAAAACGTCTGGTTTATTGCGGGGGTACCCTATGAGAGTTGTCGAAACTTCGATAACGGACTGTTACTAAAATATCCAGATCGGGTTATTCATTTTATTTTGTTACATATGTGTTAGATAACTTTTTGTAAGTGTCATTAATTTGCAAACAAGGTATTTCATCATGAATCAATTACATCGTAATTACTTGTATGCTTTTAAGTTGGCAGCAATCAGTCTGCTGCTCATTTCTAATTCACTCAATGCTGAAAATACAGTGAGCAATAATCTCGGTATGATTTTTGTAAAAATACCGGCGGGTTATTTTCAAATGGGCATTAGTGAAGATGAACGACAAGTTGTCATCGATGAAATGGAAAAACCAGATTTCGATGCATTTCTTGATGAGCAACCACAGCATAAAGTAAATATTTCCAATGCGTTTTTATTAGGTAAAACGGAAGTTACGCAGAGTCAGTGGCTTACAGTAATGGAAAATAAACCGGGCCCAGTTAAAAATTGGCAACAAGAAAATTGGCAGGCATTACCCGTGGTGAGCATTTCATGGTATATGGCAAAACGGTTTGCTGAAGAACTGAGTAAAATGGATACTAAGTATAATTATCGTTTACCAACAGAAGCGGAATGGGAATACGCAGCGCGTGCGGGTAATAATCAATTACGCCCAGTGCCCATTGAACAATTAAATGACTATGCATGGCATTTTCAAAACTCAGGGGATATTCCACATCCTGTGGCTAGCCTTAAAGCAAATGCCTTTGGTGTACATGATATGTTAGGTAATGTTTGGGAATGGGTAGCAGACTGGTATGCCGCAGATACCTATATTAAAAATATAACAACAGATCCAGTGGGGCCAGAAAAGGGGTTGTCACGCGTGCGCCGTGGTGGTTCTTATCATTGCCCATTATTTCAAACACGGCCTAATTACCGTAGTGCCAACAGGCCCGATACGAACTATCCGGTGATTGGTTTTCGTGTTGTCGCAAGCCTTAAACAGAGTGCTAACTAATCATTGAATGTAACTGGGCAGTAAAGGTGCACAAATAAGCAGCTCGGTATTCGATGTTAGCCCAGTTGCGCTGGACACGGTTGTGCTTAATTAATATGATGTTGGAGAAAATACATTGCGTCAACAGATGTAAGCCCTATAAACACAGAGTCTCAATAGAGAAGTGGAATTATGTATACTTCTTTTGATTTGATTTGATATTGATAGCTGGAAAATGAAAGAAATAATCGTTAAAAAATTAATGAGTACAGAGGTGAGTTGTCTCCTACCAGAGGCAACGCTACAGCAGGCCGTTAAACTAATGGTTGAGCAGCGTTATTCTTGTATTATTGTTAAGCAAAATGATTTTCCTGTAGGCATTATTACCGAGCGTGATCTGGTTAAGGTGCTTGACCAGGATTCACAAGAAATTGATTTATCTTTGCCTGTATCTGAGTTTATGTCGGCACCTATTTCGGCCCTTAGTCAGAATGACAGCCTGTTTGATGCCATGGTGATAAGTCGAGCGGAGAAAATTCGTCATTTACCGGTTATTGATGATGATGAGCGCCTTGTAGGTTTAGTGACGCATACCGACCTTGCTAATGCGCATTTTCGGGTAATCGAGTTGCAGTCACAGATGATTAAAAATGCCGTTGCCGCTAAAACGACTGAGTTATCACTTTTAAATGATGAATTACAGACGCTTTCTACTGAAGACCATTTAATGAAAATTGGTAATCGTCGGTCAATGGAAGTGGATTTAGGGCGTACTCATGCCAGCTCAGTTAGGTATGAACATCCTTATTCTGTGCTACTCATGGATATTGATTTTTTTAAATTATATAACGATCATTATGGGCACCTGGCAGGTGATGAAGCACTAAAGTCCGTTGCGAATGTATTGAAAGCAAATATCCGGGATAGTGATCGTTTGTATCGTTATGGCGGTGAAGAGTTATTATTGGTATTACCTAATACCAATGCTTCACAAGCGGATAAAGTCGCAAGAAAACTGCTTTCTTCCCTGGTTAAATGTGCTATCCCTCATGAAAAAAGCAGCCATAAGTTTTTAACCATCAGCTGCGGTGGCGCCTGTGTGTCAAGCAATGGTGACAAAATTAGCACTTGGGAAAATTTGCTAGAGCAGGCTGATAGTAATCTCTATAAAGCTAAAAATTCCGGGCGTAACTGCTCGGCTGTTTCTTAAGGTAAGCCAACGCGTAATGTGCTAAGGCGGTTACTTTCTGGGTGTACCGGATATACGCTTTTTCAATGTTTCTAATTGCAGAGGGTAGTTGACGGTTTCACCGCGGCTTAGCGCATATAGGTACGCTTTTATTTTATCGAAGGCACCTGGGGGGAGTTTGTTCTTTAAAGTAATTACCTTACGCTTATTGCCCCTGGGGTTATTAAAATGTTCTACCTGTAATTCCCCAGCCGTATTTTCATAAACAATGCCGGTAAATGTATCGGGCACATCCTTTATGGTGAACACCACTTTAAATGTAAGCTTATGCATTTTTTCAGGTGACAGACTTTGCAGATCATCTGCTAAGTGTTCAATATCGAGTAAAACAAACATAGTACTCACTTTAAATTTAATAGCCCTTAAGTTTAACGTAAAAGTCAGCGGGGTGGAATAATGAAGCGAAGGGCTGATCCCTGCGAGAAGAAAGGTATTAAGTTCATATCAAATCATTATTGGTAGATTTGCTAGCTTGCTTATCGCCTTTTGCCTGCTAAAGATGCGGATATTATAAACACACCCGTTTACCGGTAAAATGGATAAATATTCATCTTTGCCAGGCGTCACCAGATATAAAAAATTATTATGTAGGTTATTCAAGGGATATAGCTTATAAGTGGACTCACCTAATTCATATTGAGTCACTCATTTGATAACAACACGCTTAACGCAAGGCCCTTCTGGCGGAGACTTATTTGACCGTATTACAGAGGCGTTGCGACATCAGGGCTATATTATTATTAACGATGTTTTTTCTACGCAACAAATACAGTCGCTGTTCATCGATATTAAAAAAACCGCTAGTGAAGGTTTTCGTCAGGCAGGTATAGGTCGTGAACAGGAACATCAGGTCAATCCATTTGTTCGCCGAGATAGAATACATTGGCTGGACATGGATTATCCTCCTACGCGATTTTATCTGCAATGGTCTGAAAAATTACGCCAGCACCTCAACCGTGAGCTGTTTCTTGGCTTGTTTGATTACGAGTGTCACTACGCCCATTTTCCTAAAAATGCCTTTTATAAAAAACACCTGGATGCCTTTAATGGGAGTTCCAATCGTCGCTTATCGACGGTTTTATATCTGAACCCGGCATGGCAACCGAGTGATGCTGGAGAGTTGCTTATGTATTCTCCTGATGATGGAACTGTGCTGCAAAAGGTGGCGCCGACATTTGGCAAAATGGTTATTTTTATTAGTGATGAATTGCCTCATGAAGTTTCTGTAACTAATTGTTCCAGATATAGTTTAACAGGTTGGTTTAGGGTTAATGGTACGACGGCGGTTAATATAGACCCAGCTGCGTGATCATCTCTGCTGGCTGCCTTCGCTATAGATAATAGTTTGCAATAATAAGTGTATTCTCATTAGAATGGTGTGTTTTCAACTATACTTTTGCTGTTAACAATGCAGCGGGTTATGTGCTTGAAACCAACAACGAAAAAATCAAAATCAGCCTTGATACTTACTGGTGGCGGGGCACGTGCGGCGTATCAAGTTGGCGTACTTAAGGCGCTTGCCGAAATTACACCCAGAACATCCAGTAATCCTTTTCCCATTGTTATTGGTACCTCAGCAGGGGCGATTAATACTGCGGCGCTTGCCATTTATGGCGGTAATTTTTGTGATGCGGTTTATCGCCTGCAAAAAATATGGCGCAATTTTCATGTACATCAGGTATTTCGTTCTGATGTGCCGGGTTTATTGAAAGGCGGTTTTAACTGGTTGCTGAGTGTTGTTGTGGGCGGCATGGGTAAACATAATCCGGCTTCATTTCTTGATCGTGCGCCGTTACGCAAACTGCTGGAAAAATATTTGCCCTGTGAACGTATTAACGATTCAATTGAGGCGGGTGAAATTGATTCAATTGGTATTACAGTATCTGCCTATGGCGCCGGTAGGTCAGTGGTGTTTTATGATTCATCAGACGACATTCAACCCTGGACAAGGTCAAGGCGTGTCGGTGAGCGCAGTAAAATTACCATTGACCACCTAATGGCATCATCCGCTATTCCTTTTGTGTTTTCGGCGATTCGCTTAGGCAATGATTATTACGGTGATGGCTCAATGCGACAAATAGCGCCCTTGAGTCCAGCGGTGCATATGGGGGCAGATAAAGTACTGGTGATAGGGGTAACTAAACGCAGGGCGGAGTTTAAACAAACGGATATTGAGCCTGACTATCCCTCACTGGCTGTTATTGGTGGGCATATACTTAACAGTATTTTTATTGATAGTTTAGAGACCGACTTAGAACGTTTACGGCGTATTAATAAAACCATCGATTTAATACCGTCGCACCACCTTATTGAACACAATGTTGACTTACGTACCATAGATGTAATGGTTATATCCCCCAGTGAAGATTTACAGGAAATTTCATATAAACATGTAATGGAATTACCGTGGGCTGTGCGTTTTTTACTGCGCGGTATTGGTGCCTTAAAAAATAATGGCGGTAGTTTGTTAAGTTATATATTATTTGAAAGAACCTATTGCCGGGAATTGATTCAGCTGGGTTATAAAGATGCCATGCAACGTAAAGATGAATTGATAAAATTTATAGACATAAATTATTAAAGACTAGATTAGAGGTGCCCTAGGTAATAAACCTCAATAAATATTCTATTTGGATAGGTAAGTGATATATGTTGAAATGGAATGCATTCTCTCAATTATTTTTATTACTCGTGCTTTTCCAGTTATCGCTCAATGCGCTGGCGGGCAGTGGTCAGCAGTCGCGCGTGCAATTAATTATCGACAGTAACAAAGCGCCGGAGGGCGTGGTGTTTGAAATTGTTAATCGAGATAAACATTATCTCGATTGGGCATTAAAGGAAGCAGAAGGTTTATCTCAACAGTTACGTAAAAAATACCCACAACTTGATATAGCCATAGTGAGTCATGGTTCTGAACAATTTGCCTTAACACGTAAACAACTTGGCAATAACGCACCGCTTAATACGGTTGTGAAATCCTTAGTTGAAAGTGATATAGACATACATGTTTGCGGTACCTATGCGGAGTACAAAGGGGTTGATGCAAGTGAATTCAGCGAGCTAGTAAATGTAGCTGCGGAGGGGCCAGCACAAATAAAAGATTACCTTAAGCTGGGGTATATCAAAATCAAACTAGTTAAAAACTGATAGTGTAATTATAAGCGCTAGTAATTAGCTATTAAATGGGTTTGACATCTACGCTTCAAATCATTCAATTGCTCGTAGGAGCTATGCATGGACTTTAAAGATTATTATGAAATTCTCGGTGTCAAAAAAGATGCCAGTCAGGATGAAATTAAACGCACCTATAAAAAGCTAGCGCGGAAATATCATCCGGATGTCAGTAAAGAAGCAGATGCTGAAACCCGTTTTAAAGCATTAGGCGAGGCCTATCAGGTTTTGAAAGACCCTGAAAAACGTGCCGCATATGATCAGCTGGGTAGTAATTATCAGGCAGGGCAGGACTTTAATCCACCACCTAACTGGGATGCCGGTTTTGAATTTAACGGCGGAGATTTTGCTGGCGGTGATAACGCAGATTACAGTGAATTCTTTGAATCTATATTTGGACATGGCTTTGGTTCGACGCAGGGCAGACATCAACGGCGCGGCCATAACGCCCGCGGTGAAGACCATCACGCCAAGGTGCTTATAGACCTGGAAGATGCCTACCTTGGTGCTACGCGTAGCGTTACGCTGCAATCACCAGAAATAGATAGCAGCGGGCATGTTGTTAATAAGCAGCGCACCCTGAAGGTTAAAATTCCCAAGGGTGTTAAGCAGGGGCAACACATTCGTCTTAGTGGTCAAGGCTCTCCTGGCATGGGCAGCGCACCAGCAGGCGACCTTTACCTGATTATAGAATTTAAACCCCATAGCATTTACCGCGTGGATGGCAATGATATATACCTTGATCTGCCATTGGCGCCCTGGGAGGCGGCACTCGGCGCAAGTGTTAAAGTGCCTACACCACTTGGCCCGGTGGATTTAAAAATAGCAGCAGGTACACCGGGTGGTCGTAAGCTACGCCTAAAAGGGCGCGGCATTCCTAGCAAGGCCCCAGGTGATCTGTATGTCATTACTCAACTGTCCATACCGCCTGCGAACAGTGATGCCGCAAAGGCGCTGTACCAGAAAATGCAAGAAGAACTGGCGTATAACCCGCGCAGTAAGTTGGGAGTGTAAACAGCCATGAATCAAAAAATACTCAATGGAATATTGCTCGATGAGCAAACTGAATTAAGCCTAATTGACCTTTGTTGTGCCTGTTCAAGCAGCGAAGAATGGATCATTGAATTAGTTGAAGAAGGTGCGCTTGAACCCGTTAACCTACAAAGCATTGGCAAGCAGCACGAGCAATGGCTTTTTACGGCAGATAGCCTGCAAAAAGCCCGTACTGCTAAACGGCTCCAGCGTGACTTGAATATTAATTTAGCTGGGATAGCATTAGCACTTAACTTACTGGAACAAATTGAAAGCCTGGAGGCGCGATTACGCTGTTTAGAAATAAGTACCCAGTGATACTTATTTAAGAGCAGAATTAAGGTCAGACTTTTTTATTAATATAAGGAGTATGAAATGGACGAACAACTTAAAGAAAATATAAAACAACAATCAACCTGGCTGCGTGGCTTATACATGTTGATGTTTGCGCTATTTTATAGCGTTGCAGAATTTATACTTTTTGCCGTGGTGATATTTCAGTTTTTGCTGGTGTTGTTTACGGGTAAAAGTAACCCACGCTTACAAAAGCTGGGGCAGAGTATTGCTACCTATATTTATCAAATTATCCAGTTCATCACGTTTAACAGTAACTACCATGCGTATCCTTTTGGTGCATGGCCAAAAGGTGAGCCTGTATCGTTAAAAAATCAGCAGATGGAAGCAGATGATTCTACGCCTGATTAAGTCATTGTGAATTAGCTTCTTATGTGAAATTTTATCATGACGATGGTATGCGCATTGGCAGCCATGAGTTTAAAATATTTGATGACGCACACTCAAATACAGGTACACAAACAGAATATTATGTTCTGGATGATGAATAAGAAGCAATTGTCTGAAATAGTCGGTTATTTATGGTATTAAATAATAGCTACTCATACGTTCCTATTTTAAAGGGTTCATTCATGAATAAATTTACATTATTGTCTTATGTGTTATCTATTGGGCAACTTTTTATTAGCACTGCCTGGGCGCATGATGAGAGTCACTATGACCGTATTAATTTAACTGTAAGTGCAAGCGCACAAATTGAAAACGATACCATGGTAGCAACGGTGTTTGCAGTAGAAGAGGGCAGCGATGCGACAAAACTCGCTAGTCTTGTTAACAAGCGCATTCGAGATGGGCTGGATCGGGTCAAAAAATATCCCACTATAAAACACCAAACTAATGCCTATTCCAGTAACCCGGTTTACAGCAGTAATAAAATAAAAGGCTGGAGAGTGCGCCAAAGTTTACGTTTAGAAAGCAAAGACATGGCCTTAATGAGTGATGTGTTGGGTAAATTACAAAGTGATTTGGCTTTACAATCTATGCAGTTCACGGTGTCCCCTGATAGCAAAAATGCACAGGATGAAAGCTTAATTAATGACGCCTTAGAGTCATTTGAAAAGCGCGCCTTGCAGGTGGTTAAAAAACTGCGGCGTAATAATTACAAAATAGTGAATATCAATATATCCACTTCAGGCGCACCGCTTGCTAATCAACAATATGAAATGCGCGCATTGTCACTGGAGTCGGTAAATAGTGCACCGGCTATTTCTGCGGGAGAGCAAATGCTAAGTGTCACAGTTAACGCTAATATAGAGCTGGAGTAGCTTCTAGATAGCCCCGTATTTGCCTGGGGCATGGCTTATATGTAACAAAAGGCACAAAGTTTTCTCAAATAACCCGTAGATCCCTATGGTTTAACATTCATTTAAATGGTAAAACAATAACCATAAATAGGACAGGGTTAATTCCATTGTCTATAAAATAATAAGTTAAATGATAATTCTTAGCCGTAGTTAGATGTATATGTCACCTGAAAACACCTGTACCAGCTGCTCTCACCTGGAACAACAACTTCGAGTCATTAGCAAAGCTAATCGCGATCTCAATAGCAGATTATCTCTTCATTCAATTTGCCATACGTTGCTTGAATATGGCCTGAAACTGGTTAATGCTAGCGCTGGCGCTGTTGGATTGCTCGAAGAAGGTGAAATGGTGTTCAGGGAGTACTTTACGGGCGAAGGGAGTGTAGCAATTGATTACGCTTTCAAACCGGGTGTTGGTGTGCCTGGCTGGGTCACTGATCACCTTGAACCCTACATCACGCACAATGCGGCTGACGACCCACAGGTAATAGCGGAAATGCAACAGGCGCTGGGGTTCACAAGCTTAATCAATGTACCGATCATTGATCATGAAGACAATCTGATCGGCTGCCTTGAGTTACACAATAAACAGGACAGCATACTGTTTAGTGCGCAGGATAGTGAATTGTTACAGGACTTAGCCGCGAGTGCCGCAATTGCTATGAGTAACGCAATATATCTCAAGCAATTACAGGATAAGCACGTCGAGCTTAATAACACCAAGGAACGTTATCGTAATTTGCTTGAGTCGACCAGCGACTGGGCATGGGAAGTGGATCACACCGGTGCCTATACCTATGCCAGTCCAAAACTGGAATCACTGTTAGGTTATCATCCTGCAGAAGTGATTGGCCGTACACCTTTCGAGTTTATGTCTACAGGCGAAGCAGAGCGCGTAAAGCATATTTTTGTTAATCAAATCCTCAAAAATGAAAAACCTATAAACCGACTGGTTAATATTAACCTGCATAAAAGTGGTCATGAGGTGATAATTGAAACCAGCGGTGTGCCCATTTATGATGAATTGGGGCATTTCAAAGGTTATCGTGGTATTGATCGTGATATTACTGACAGAATAAACACCGAACAGTTTTTACTGGATGCAAAAAAAGATGCGGAGAGTGCAAACCTGGCTAAGTCAGAATTTATATCTCGTATGAGTCATGAACTACGCACACCATTAAATGCCATCCTCGGATTTGGTCAAATACTGGAAATGACGGCGGATGATTTTACTGAAAAACAGAAAGGTAATATTAAAGAGATTCTTGATGCGGGTGAGCACTTATTAAAACTGATTAACGATGTATTAGATCTGGCCAAAATAGAATCAGGTAAACTGGAAATTAACATACAAGCAACCCATGTTGACGATATATTGCAACAATGCACTCATCTAATTACGCCGCAACTGGAAGAGTGCCATATTGAACTCATCGATAACATAAGTAATAAAGGACATGTTGTGCATGCGGATCCCACACGCCTTAAGCAGGTATTGCTTAATCTTCTCTCCAATGCAATTAAATACAACTGCCGTATGGGGCAAATAAGTTTAAATAGCAGCATTACAGATACACAGCGCTTGCGCATAATGGTCTCAGATACGGGTGAAGGCATTGCAGAAGAAGAACTAATAAGACTGTTTTCACCTTATGAACGCTTACATGCCTCAAAGGGCATTCAAGGCACCGGAATCGGCCTCAGTATAAGCAAGCAAATAATAGAACTAATGGGTGGTTCGATTGGTGTTGAAAGCGTACTGGGTGAAGGCAGCTCTTTCTGGATTGAATTACCTGTTATTTAAAATATCTAAATGTAAAACAGGGCATCGGCCTTTTATGATTGAGTGTTGGTTAATTAAACATAAATGCTAAACATAGTTATCAAATTAGATTAAGAATATATAATATATGAAATCCCAGCTGATCTATAAAGACGGAGTTCGATATAAGCAGCCATTGTATTGATGACTAAGGAGCAATAGTGCAGCTAATAATAGAATGGAGTTTATTAATATCTGGAGCTGCCCTGGTAACGCTTTTTTGGTTCATTGCGTATTTTATTGTCGCATTATCTGCACTGCTATGAACACAATCGAATTAAAATCAACGCTAAACCGCATGCATGAAATACTTAAAAACCATCAGAGTATTGAAACGGCCTGGATAGAATCACTTATTGAATTATGTGAAAGTGACGAGACTGCACTTTATGCAGAACTAAATTCAAAACACATGTGGGGTGGAGCGGGTTCGGTTGCCAATGAGGCTCTGGCGGATAATAAGGGAATAGAAGACTGGATATGGCAGTCCGAGATTAAAGACTATCGTGAACTGATGATAGCCCTGGGTGAGCACTTAATGTCTCGGGGTAATGCTTATCCCGATATATCGTCCTGGTTATTGGCCTTTAATAACTGGAATCAATCGCAGCTGTAATTGCTTGCGCGATATTTTAAACGTGACGTTCTATATTTTTTCATCAACGATATTTCTATTGAATAGAAAGGCTAGACCGTTTTAGTTTTTATATTACGAGATGCGTAAGAGTAGTTTGTATTTGAACGCGCATTCAGGTTGGTAACAAAATCATTGGCATGTTGAGTTACTTCGCCAAGTGTGCCAGATTTAACACAGTTAATTTCTGAAGTGCCATACATGACGACATAACGGTACCAGTTGCCGTCTTCTGGCATATCTTCAGGTGCTTCAGTTTTTTCAATTGTACTTAATAAATATTTTCTATTAGCAAGGTTGCTGGTGTGTGTGTTCATAGTATTCACGCCTTAAATTAAGAATGATTGGACGTTTTATTGTTTCGGGGTAAAAACGGGCTGAATGTGTTGCTTGTTATATGGGAATTGGGCTGCAATTTCCATTATGAAAAGGATGTATGGCTTGTATTATGCTTAACAGACAGGTGTACCAGTATACAGGAAAATCACGACTTTATTTGATTATGCTAAAAAAATGAACAAGCTCAGTCAGTTGGGGCTTAATTAAGCCTTTTCATTAGAGAATTTAAGCGCAGATTTTGTAACTAAGCGTAGAGTGATTCACCCAGTTCAAGCTGTATAAGATACAATCGCATATCTAGCTCTAACTGATGATACTCTGGCAGCATGTGTAGGCAGAGTCGATAAAATGCCTTATTGTGTTGCTTTTCTTTTAAGTGTGCTAATTCATGCACGACAATCATATTTAAAAATTCGACGGGTGTTTTTTTGAACACCGCACTTACACGTAACTCATTTTTGCTTTTGAGCTTGCCGCCCTGTACACGTGCAACATAACTATGCAGGCCAAGAGCATTGTGCACAACGTGTAATTTACTGTCGTAAACAACTTTACTTAAGGGCTGTGACTTTTTCATATGCTGATTTTTAAGATCGGCGACATAGTTACGTAAATCATTGTCGTTTGCTATGCCATGCGCTGTAGGGTATTTTCCAAGTAAATAGCCTTGCAGGCGATCATTCTTAATAAGTGATTCTACCTGAGTAATAATGGATGGTGGATAGTTGCTTAGGTATTTATGTGTTGGCATAATAAAAGTGTTTAAATTAAATAAAGTAGAGCAAGGTCTATTTTAGCATTAATATTCGTAGTATCTTTAAGTTTAACTGCAACTATGTGCAGAGCACCCTGAATTCATAGATGATGAAATAATATGTGCAAATTGTTAAAAGATTGGTCACCCTCTAAGGCTGCCATAGATCTGATTAAATTAAATGATATTAATGATGAACAAATAGCCAAAACGCTTGATTATTTGATGCGTGAATCAGAACTAAGTGATATTGATTTAGTTGATGGTTATGATAACTGGAATTCACTTTTTATTATGTTTTGCATAAAAGCCAATAAAAAACCGGATCAATAAAGATAAAAAAATAGTGACCTTTAAACATGACCAGTAAAACGGGAAAATCAAGTAATTTATGTATTTACCACGGCAATTGTCCCGATGGTTTTGGTGCGGCGTGGGCAGTACACCATGCGCTGGGGGATGATGTTGAATTTTATAAGGGCATGCATCAACAATTGCCCCCGGATGTTACGGGGCTTGATGTTTTTCTGGTGGACTTTTCGTATAAAAAACCAGTACTAGAGGCCATGTTAAAACAAGCCGCTAGCATCACCATACTGGATCATCATATATCCGCAGAACAGGACTTGGCCGATCTATTAAGCACTGGCAAGGTAGCTGGTTTGTTTGATATGAGTAAATCCGGTGCTATGTTGGCATGGGAATGGTTTCATCCAGATACACCTGTGCCGAAACTTATTCAGCATATTCAAGACCGTGATTTATGGCAATTTAAACTCGATGATACAAGGCAGGTAACCATAGGACTTGCCTCATATCCCTACGATTTTGCATTGTGGGATAAATTGATGGCGAGTACACCGCATGAACTAGATGTACTGAAGCGTGATGGTGAAGCCCTGGAACGTAAGCTACAAATAGACATTAAAATATTAATCGATACAGGTATTAGACGCATGGTGATTGGTGGCTATGATGTGCCTGTACTGAATGCCCCCGCGGCTTATGTGTCGGAGGCAGGCAATATTATGGCTCAGGGTGAGCCCTTTGCGGCTTGTTATTGGGATCATGCTAATGGTCGATCATTTAGTTTGCGTGCCAGTGAGACGGGCATAGATGTGAGCAAGGTGGCCAGGCAATATGGCGGTGGTGGCCATGTTAAAGCCTCGGGATTTACCGTGGATATTGGCTGGGAAGGGGAATGACGGCAACCGCTACAGCGGCAGATACGGTTATTGTGCTCGACTTTGAAACCACCGGGCTATCGCCAGACCAGGGCGATCGTGCGATTGAGATTGGCGCGGTTAAGTTAGTTGATGGTGTGCTTGTCGATACTTTTCAACAGCTAATGAACCCAGGTAAACGCATCGATTACTTTATTGAGAATTATACCGGCATTACCAACAGTATGCTTAAAACGGCTCCCCCATGCAGTGACGTGATGGGTGAATTTGCGGATTTTATACATGGCTTTAACCTGGTTGCACACAATGCGTCATTTGACGGGCGCTTTCTGGACGCCGAATTACGTCGTATAAAACGACAGCAGCGAAGTGAGTTTGCCTGCTCTATGCTGATTGCCAGACGTATTTACCCAGATTCACCCAATCATAAACTGGGTACATTGGTTGAATATAAGCAGCTGCCCAATGATGGCGTGTTTCACAGGGCCCTGGCAGATTCACAAATGACTGCGCATTTATGGCTGGCGATACTCGATGATATTAAAGCCAGTCATGCATTTGAAAGGCTGCCGTTTAATATGATGCAAGCTTTGGCACGCACTGCAAAAGCCACTGTTCCGCGTTTTCTGCAAGGTGAAGCCAGTAAGCTGTAATACAGTGAGTTTATTTACAATAAGCTAAGTAATATGGCGTAATAGTGGATAAACTATGTTCAGACTCATTAATCATTACTATGCCTATTGGGGCAGCTTAAACCTATGGCGCTATTATTTACTCCATTTTTTATTATTTTTACCTATAATTCTAATAACTTACACAATTTGCATTTCTAATGACCTCATCGTTCTTTAAAGTTTATATCGTCATATTACTTCTGTTTACCTCTTCTGTAGCTTGTTGGGCAAAAAATAATGCCAACGATCAGGAAAAACCTAAAAAAATACCAACGCCTTATGAAAAGGCGATTGCTGCCTTTGGGGAAAATGATACGGCTACCGCAATGATGATTTTGCTGCCACTGGCAGAAGCGGGTGACCCTCAATCGCAATTTATAGTGGCGAGTAACTACCAAAAGAAAAACGATATTAAGAATGCGATGAGCTGGTATCGCAAGGCGGCAAAACAAGGGCATATGCAAGCACAAACGACCTTAGGCCTGTTGTACATTGACGGCAAGTACATGGAAAGAAAGCCTAAGCTGGCGGCAAAGTATTTATTAATGGCCACTCGTAACCAGCAGGCATTGAGTGATCCTAAAAAAGAACAGAGTAAGAAAAGTAAAAAGAAAACAGAAAAAGATACTGAAAAAGTTGAGCCCACAGATTATGAAAAAGGTATAGCAGCCTATAAGAAAAAAGATTATTTCAGTGCTTTAAAGTATTGGTTGCCATTGAGTGATAAACGTAATAATGAAGCTGATTATATGATTGGTAAATTGCTTTTAGATAAAGAGCTTGGCCCGGTAGATGGCTCAAAAGCTGCTTTTTGGTTTAAGCGAGCAGCTGATAATAATCATTTGGAATCGCAAACCCAGCTTGGTTTGATGTACCTAAATGGTGATTTGATTAAACGAGATTTAATAGTAGCTTCAAACTGGTTACTTGAGGCTACGCAAAATAAAAGTTTAGCCAGTCTTAACGATGGCGAAAATGGGATAGTAAAAGACGCTAAGAAAAAAGATAAAAATAAGGATAAGAAAAAATCAGCTAAACAACTTCAGCTGGAATATGAAGAACTCTTTAATAAAGGCTTACGTGCATATGGTCGCAAAGATTATGAAAAGGCGATTATGCATTTATATCCGCTAGCGTTAAAAGATGACGATGAAGCACAGCTTGTATTAGGCGATATTTATGTGCGTGAAGAAGGCGTTTATAAAGATGTTAAGAAGGGCCTGGACTGGTATGAACGTGCTATTGCACAGGATAATATTAAAGCCGCTCGAACGCTTGGTCTTATGTACCTGAACGGGGATTTTGTAAAACAGGATTCTAAAAAAGCGGTTTCACTGTTATTAAAAGCGGCTCGACTGGGAGACGTTGAGTCACAACTTACCTTGGGTAATTATTATATTAGCAGTAAAAAAACGGACTATAACCCATCTAAAGGTGCTTATTGGCTAGAGAAGGCTGCAAAGAAAAAAGACCCTGATGCACAATATACATTGGCCGAGTTGTATATGACAGGTGTAGGTGTTGAGGAAAATGAAAAGAAAGCGTTAAAGCTTTATAAAAAAGCAGATAAACAGGGACATCAAAAAGCGAGTTTAATATTAGGTAAGAAACTTTATCTTGATGATAAAAAACCTGATTATAAGCAAGCGTTTGAGTTGTTTAAGCGATCTGCCAACCAGGGTGAGGCAGAGGCCTCCTACTATTTGGCGGAGATGTACTTTAACGGCCAGGCAACTACAAAAGATATAAAGCTGGCATTTAACTGGTATTCAAAATCAGCAAGCCTGGGTTATTCTGATGCAGCATACAAACTGGGTAAAATTTATGTTAATGGCTATGGCGTAAAGAAAAATTTCAAAAAAGGCTTTGAATACTTCTTGCAAGCGGCAGAGAAGGGACATGGCGCTGCTCAAAATGAAGTAGGTGTGGCTTATTATAGTAATCAGGGTGTAGATCGTGATGTACTTACTGCCTACGCCTGGTTTTATCTGGCTAGCCAGAAAAAGGTGGCTAATGCTAATGAAAATAGAAAAATAATATATAAGTATTTTTCTAAAGAAGAAAAGAAAGAGGCTAATGCTTTAGTGGCTAAATTCAAAAAACTATATCGCTAGATGCTATTTAGTTTTACTAAAATTCAATTATATTTCCAGTTGATGACAGCTCATTAATATATGCATAGTTTACCTATTAATGAAGTTTTAGCGGATATACAAAATGCTTTAAAGTCTAATCAACGTTTGGTTTTGCAAGCACCACCGGGTGCGGGTAAAACGACTGCTGTGCCACTCGCTTTACTTGATCAGCCCTGGTTAAAAAACAAACAAATCATTATGCTTGAGCCACGACGTCTGGCAGCGCGTAATGCGGCAGCGCGCATGGCTAGTTTATTAAATGAAAAAGTCGGCCAAACGGTAGGGTATCAGATACGCCAGGACAATTGCTATAGTCAACAAACTAAAATACTCGTGGTTACAGAAGGTATATTAACGCGTAAGTTACAGGCCGACCCAGAACTCGAAAACATTGCACTGGTTATATTTGATGAATTTCACGAGAGAAGCTTGCATGCCGACTTGTCCCTTGCGCTGTGTTTGCAAAGCCAGCAGATTCTAAATGAAGATTTAAAAATTCTGGTCATGTCGGCAACTTTAAATACACATGCCATTGCAGATCTTCTCAATAATGCGCCGATTATTCAGAGTGAAGGGCGTAGTTTTCCGGTGGATATTCGCTATCTTGATAAGCCCATTAAACAAACCAGTCATCATTACGATAATCAGCAACAAAGAATGTTGGCATTGGCACAGGCTGTTAGGCAGGTTATTAATGAGCATACCGGTAGTTGTTTGATTTTTTTACCGGGCGTGAAAGAAATTAATCAGTTGCTTATGCGAATTAAAAACATTCTTACAGAAGAGCATATGCATAATATTATACTGGCGCCGTTACATGGTAGCTTGAGTAAGCAGCAGCAAGATCTGGCGATTGCGGCTCCCGACAAGGGTATAAGAAAAATAGTATTGGCAACTAATATTGCAGAGACCAGTTTAACTATTGAAGGTATTAGTTGTGTCATTGATTCGGGGCTAGAACGTATTTTGCAACATAACAGTTCATCGGGAATGAATGGTTTAACAACGCATTTTATTTCGGAAGATTCTGCGCAGCAGCGCAGTGGTCGAGCTGGACGCTTAACGGCAGGTACCTGTTATCGTTTGTGGACGGCACAGCAGCAACAGCGTTTAGTTAAACATTCTACAGCTGAAATATTGCACAGTGATTTATCTTCCCTGGTATTAGAGTTAGCAAATTGGGGTGTGCAGAAAATTGATGAGTTGCAATGGTTAGATAGGCCAACCGTTAGTGCTATAGAGCAAGCAAAAACATTATTATTGAAACTTAATGCCATAAGCCATGATAATAATACTGTGGGTAAAATCACTTCACATGGCCGAGATATATTAAAGCTAGGTACGCATCCACGTTTAGCACACATGATGCTAAATGCGCTGCCTTTAAATCAGGCATACCATGCCTGTTTAGTTGCGAGTATTCTTTCCGAAAAAGATTTATTTTTGTCGGCTGCAGATAAAACCATTGATATTCATGATCGGCTTACAATTTTGCAAATGTTCAGGCAGGGTAATAATACGTATAGGGATGCTAAGCAATATGATATTGATATACAGCAATGTAAGCGCATTATTCAAACGGCGGATGACTTTTTTAAACGACTTAAAAAATGTACTGGCGATCAAACGTTATTATCTAGTGATAATTTAGACACTCAATACAGTGGTGTACTTTTGGCTTATGCCTATCCAGATAGAATAGCAAAACAACGCAATAATAATGTAGCGCGTTATTTACTGAGTAATGGCAAAGGCGCGGTTATACCTGCGTATTTACAGCAGCACTCATATGAATACCTTGTTATTGCTAATTTAAATGCACCACCAGGAAGAGAACAGGCTGAAGCAACTATTTATCTTGCAGCAGAAATAACTGAGTTACAGATTGAAGACTATTTCATTGATCTTATTCAACACGAAGAAAAAGTTGAATGGAGCGAAATACAGCAACGGGTTGATGTAAAGCAAACCAGTCGTATTGGAAAATTAGTTTTACGGGAAAGCATAAGCCCGACAAAAAATAAACAGGCTATTCATACCTGTCTGTTAGAGGGTATTAAGAGTGTGGGTATTCAGTGTTTAAATTGGTCGGCTAAGGCTAGCAGTTTAAAACAACGGGTATGTTTTATTAATCATCATTTAAATAAACAGGGTGTTCAAATAAATCTTCCAGATTTTAACGATGAAGCGTTGCTAAACAGCATGTCAGATTGGTTGTTGCCTTATCTCAGCAGCGAAAACAGTATAAAGCAATGTCAAAAACTGGATGTAAGCGTGCTGCTTAAAAATATGCTGAGTTGGCAGCAGCAGCAATTAATTAATGAGTTGGCAGCTGAAAAATTAACTATGCCCAGTGGCTCAGCTATTGCTATTGATTACAGCGATGTTAATCAGCCCGTATTGGCAGTGAGGCTACAAGAAGTGTTTGGCATGTATGAAACGCCAGAATTACTAAAGGGCAACTTTAAAGTGATGATGCATTTATTATCGCCTGCGCGTAAACCGATGCAGATAACACAGGATTTAAACAGCTTTTGGCAGACTACCTATCACGAAGTTAAAAAAGAACTGCGTGGAAAATATAAACGTCACTATTGGCCTGATGATCCGTTTACCGCACAGGCAACCAGTAAAACTAAAAAGAATATGCATAAAGATTAGCTTATTATGACCAGGCCACTAATATTAAATATAATGCACACATTGAATTTTATAAGCGTATTCCAATTCCAAAATGAAAACGTGTATTGCTACGTCCATCACTGGCTGACCATAGGTGCAATTGCTGAGCTTTGATAACAGGATATGTGTACAGGGTTTCACCAATTTTTCCCTTTTGACTTTCACTTATACTTCCCAACACAGATATCAACTCTCCCTGCGAATAGGTAGTGGGTTCCAGATATCCTGTGTGCAATATAATAAATCGTCCCAGTGGTTTATTGTCTAATATGGGTCGATGAGATGAATCGAGGGGATAAGCCAGAATTTCTAGTTGTGTGCTATTTGCAAGATTATGTGTCTCCAGAATAGTGCCGCCCCAGAGCGCTACTTTACCCTGGCTAGTGTTAGGTTCAGCAATAACGCTTTGAGGCGTTAGTGTTCTGTCGACCTCTGTGGTTTTAAATTCAGGTGCCGTTGAGCACCCCAGTAGTATGCTGAGTAGTAGCGAAATGGTATAAATTCGTAGCTGAATGGTAAGAGCATTTGGCATGATCATTTCTCTATAGCTTTGGGGCGTAAGTGATAGGGGCGAGAAGGGTAAAACCAGGGATCGTACCAGGGATCATACCAGGGGCTATGCCACCAGTAAGGCGGGTAATCAGTATCCAGAGTAGCAAGAGGAGGCCATAAATAATAATGCTCTACCTTAACCACGGGGTAGTCATAAGAAAACTCGCCTATTTTGCGTGACTCGGTTCTGAGTAAGGTGCCACTGATGGTGATTTCCCGTTCTCTTGTATAAACCAGTGGTTCTAAAAACTCACCGATAATGGCAATGAAGCGCCCAGTGCTCTCCCCAGATTGCATGGGGCGGCCATCGCTGTTCAAAGGGAAGGCTACAATGCTCAACCAGCTGGCATTTTGTTTGTTTTCGGTTTTTAATATAGTGCCACCCCAGCGGACTTTTCGGGAGATATATTCGCTCGAACTATGTCGAACCTGTTGAATACTGGGTGCATTTAGCACGGGCTGTTTTATTTCGGCTGGGATATGCGAGCTACAAGCGGTCAGTAGCATAGTGAATGCTAGGCATACAGTAAAAGTGCAAGGTTTAAGTAAGCTCATAGTCAGTTAGAAACACTCGTATCAGAAAAGTTTCCTAAGCTTTATTATGATCTTTTGATAACAGGGTGTCACCCTGAATTTGTTGTTTTTTAACTCAGCTTTTAAACACTATTTCTAGTCGAAACGTTAAAGACAGGTTCTCTGTGAAATTGGTTTCTCTTTCATATAAAACTCTGGGTATGAGCTCTGCAAATAAGTAATCAGAATGCACTCTTTTACGGTAGCGTATTTCAAATAAATAATCGGTGGCAATTACATTGGGTTCACTTATACCGAATATGCCGGCTCGGTAACTTATTTGTGATCTATTACTGAGAGATTGTGTTAGTGAAAATATTTGATTTAAGTTCCAATATTGGGTTTCTTCTCTCCAGCCAGCAAATGTGCTTGAGCGGAATAGGAAGTTATCATAAATTTTTCGGTTTAATTCTAAAGTGCTATTAAATCTAAACCCTTCGGAATTGTACCAGTATATTGTTTCACTTAAATATGCTCGCCAATTTTTACTGATGTCAACATTTCGACTGGCACGATATCTAAGTAATATGTCGAGGCCTGAATTTAATTTTAAGCCTATGCCAGGTCTAAGTTTCCAGTTTCTAACTTCTTTACCTGAACGTTCAAGTCCTGCGAAATAGGTTTTATCTTGCACAGCTTCGAGCGGTGTTGGTTGTTGTTCTTGATCAATATCTTCACGGGTTTCATTTGGGTCACTTTCAATCACCAGCTTAAGTTTTTTTTGGGTATTGGGTAAAGCTATTTTTATTTTCACGTTTCCGGCAAAACCAGTGTCACCACCCTCGTTATAAATAGCATCACCATTGATGCGAATATAGCTGCCACTGGTTTCATACAAGACTTTTTCATTAGAGAAAAATTCATCGATGCTTTTGGTTAAATTACTAACCCCGGAGGAAACATATGCCTGTGGTTGATCTAGCAGTGATAGTGCTGCATCAGTGTCAATATTAGTTGATTCGGGAATAAGTGACTCATCTTCATCTGCGGTAGGGGTAGCCGTTGCAGGTTGAGGCGTTAGCTTTGTTTTATTGATTAATGAAGCTTCTTCTGCCAGTAGTGAAGGTGAATGCATAGTCACAGCCAGGCTCATAGCTATGTATATGGCTATAAATAAAAAACGCTGTGATAAGTAAGGTATAAGTGCTAACAAAATAGAAAGTAGATGTCTAAAAATTAAGCGACAAGTCCATCATGCATTGCTTCATCAGCCGGTAATATACGTTCTTGAACTAAACGCCATTGTCCATCATCTTCCTTTTCGAGAAGTATTTCAATACCCTGCGCATTGCTTGTGCCATCGTTGGCTTGTACAGTTTCAAAGGTTTTAAACATAATGTGCGTATTGGTTGCCTTTAATAATTTAAATCCCCTATAGCTCACGCTTTTTAATATGTTATTTTCAAACTCGTGCCTGGTTTGTGCGGCCCAATCTTCATATCCAATGTTTTCATAACCGGGGACGCCCTGTAGGCTGACCTTTTTAGAAATGAGGTTCATATGTGCTATATGGTTTTTATCGGCAGCGGTACTGGTCGCATTTTGTAACCACTGTTGAGCAATTGTTTCTGACATATCTGTTTCCTATGAAGGTGTCCACAATGAATAATGCCAGTATTGTATGATATTGGCTATATACAAATACCTGTATCTCAGTAATGCTCAAAATATGAGCAACTAATGTTTTTAGAATATGATGGCTAATTATCATAAAACTGTGGCTGTTCGCCTTCAATTATATTTTTTAAGATAATCTATGTGGATAAGCCGATTATTATTGTCTAATCTGTTATTCTCACATATAAAATAAATAATGATTATTTAAGGAACTATCATGGGTGCTGAAGAACTATTGGGTGTGATTTTTAACTTTTGGACTGGCCTGGCCGTATTAATTGTTATTCTAGTTAAGTCTTCAATCAAGTTTGTACCGCAGAACAGGGCTTTTGTTGTTGAGCGTTTTGGCAAATACAATACAACGATGGTCGCGGGTTTAAATATGCTCGTGCCTTTTATAGATAAAGTGGCTTATGACCAGTCTCTAAAAGAGCATGCCTACGATGTACCCAGCCAGGCGGCTATTACTAAAGATAATATTTCATTAGTCGTTGATGGTGTGCTCTATTTAAAGTTACTTGATGCATATAAGGCATCGTATGGCGTTGATCATTATGTGTATGCGGTGACTCAGCTTGCACAAACGACTATGCGTAGTGAAATTGGTAAAATTGATCTGGATAAAACCTTCGAAGAACGTGAAAGCCTGAATATTAATATTGTAAATGCAATCAACCTGGCTTCAGAGCCCTGGGGTGTGCAGGTGATGCGTTATGAGATTAAAGACATTGAACCACCGCGGACTATTTTAGATGCGATGGAACGCCAGATGAAAGCTGAACGCGAAAAGCGCGCGACCATTCTTGAGTCAGAAGGCCATCGTCAATCGGCTATTAACGTAGCAGAAGGCTCTAAACAGGCTCAGGTTTTATCGGCGGAAGCTGATAAAGCCGAGCAGATATTACGTGCAGAGGGTGAAGCACAGGCGATTCTCGCGGTGGCTGATGCGCAGGCAAAAGCACTTGATACGGTTGGACAGGTTGCGAATACAATAGAAGGCCAAAAAGCGATTCAATTGAACCTGGCGGATAAAGCGATAGATGCTAAACGAGCTATTGCTAAAGAATCTACGGTCGTGTTATTACCAGAAAGTAATAGTAATGCCGCAAATGTGGTTGCTGAAGCTATGACGATTATTAATACGCTAAATAGCGATAGAACATCTAACTAAGATGACAAGGGTACGAGATGATTTCTGATTATATTGTTAATCACCAGGCAGAATTTTGGTTGGTGTTTGGTTTTGTAATGTTAGCTATTGAAGTTGTTACAGGTTTTACAACAGGTGTTTTCTTATTTGCTGGTTTTGGAGCCTTAATTACAGGCTTATTAATGAGTTTCGGTATATTGCCAGAAACATGGATTGCGGGTGTTGCCTGTACGGGTATTAGTTCAGGTATCATTACATTATTGCTATGGAAACCCCTGAAAAGCTTACAGGGTAACCGCCCTATAGAGAAAGATAACAGCAGTGATTTTATTGGCCATGAGTTCATTGTCGATAGTGATATTTCAATGACTCAGCCGGGAGTGACCCATTATTCAGGACTTACCTGGAAAGTTGAAATTGATAAGGATGCAGGTATTAATACAATTGAAGCAGGGCAACGAGTGACTGTTAGCTCGGTTGATGTAGGCGTATTCAAGGTTAAATTGTCAATATAGATAGTTGTTGGCGCAACAGAGTTACGCATAAGTTTGATGGCTAATAAAAAATTACTTTTCCTATTACGTAATAAAAGTTGAGCTACTGACAAATGTCATTATGAGACCTATAAAAAACCTTATCCCCGTTTTACTTCTGTTAGTTTTAGCATTTTATGGCTTTGTTAAATATTTTGAACTACCTCAGGCCATTATCAATGGCATCGTATTTTTACCGATTATCTTAGCCTTGTTCGTTATTGGTTTAACTGTTCATTTTAATCGAAGTCCTGTTTTCTTTTATACACTGCTAGTCGTTATTACAAATGTTGTGCTTGGATTGGGCTGGGCTGATAGCAAGCTGAGTTACGCCTTATTATCGGGTTTTATTCCTCTGCTGTTATTGTTGCTTTCACTTTTGCCTGAACGAGGGATTATAAGTGTCAGGGCAATTCCTGCGTATGCCTTATTAGGTGCGGCAGCTGCGTTTTCTATTATTGTGGCAACGATGTCGCCAGAGTGGGCGATTCATGTGTTGTTAACCGACTGGTTGCCCGCACGTTATTTTGATTGGACACAACAATCACAAACCATTCTTATTCTTTCTATTGTGATTTTTATATCGACTTTAGTGCTTTATTTTCAACAATCATCTCCTCATATGGCAGCAGGCCTGGGTGTGTTGATTATGTTAATTGCGCAACTTAATTTTGGTGAGGTAGGCAGTAGCTTAACGGTGTTTAGCATTGCGGCTTTAATCATGTGCTTAACGGCGGTCATGCAAGAATCGTGGCGCATGGCGTATCTGGATGAGTTAACGGAGTTGCCGGGTAGGCGAGCCTTGCGTGAAAAATTTCAAAAAATGAGCGGTTTATATACAGTGGCTATGCTGGATGTAGATCATTTTAAAAAGTTTAATGATACTTATGGCCATGATACAGGTGACGCGGTGCTGCGCATGATCGCAACTAAAATGAATAAGGTATCTGGCGGTGGTACATCTTATCGGTATGGTGGTGAAGAGTTTACGATTGTCTTTAATGGTAAGCACAGTAGCGATGCAAAACCGTATTTAGATGAATTACGCGAAACGATTGCCAACACACCGTTTGTAATTAACCGTGTCAGTCGGCGTAAGGCAGATGGAAATCCAAAGCCCCATAAAAACAAATCGGTACAGGTTACGGTTTCAATTGGTGTTGCCGATTCTAAATCTAAAAAGTCGTCCTCTAAATTGAGCGCGTGGGATGTGCTTAAACTTTCAGATAAGGCGCTGTATAAAGCAAAAGGCAAGGGACGTAATTGTGTGTGCGATTAATATTGTGATAAATCATATTAAGGGGCTTTTGCACGAAGTGTAAAAGTCGATTGGCACATGGATGTGCCAATAAAATCGATTACGCCAGTAATTGATTTTGGGAGATTCTGAAAAATGACGATTTTTTAGAATCGTTGCTTTGCCGAGCCAGGGTGGCTCGTGCAAAGCTCTCATTAACGTAATACAGGATCATAAATAGGCCTTAATAAGACGAAATGCACTTCAATAGTCAGTAATAGGAATTATAATATTTATGGTAATAGTTTTTAATCCAGATGAATAGTGATGGGCATAACCAGTTTATTATGATGGTTTAACAAATGAATATCGAATCTGAAACAGCAAGAGTGCAGGGCTTTGTTGATAAAGGTAATTATCACGCAGCGATTAATATTGCGCTTTCAGCAATGAATGAATGCCGTAGAATCAAAGATCAGGCAGGCACAGATTTATTTCTGCATATTATTAATAAAATCTCGCTTACTCTAATGGAAGAATTTGGCAGCCAGCACTGAACTAAACATTGAATATGCATCCTTGCATTTTATCAGTGCCTTATAGGCATTTAGGCAATGCTCACGTCATTAGATAAATAGACATCCTGAATCGCATTGAGTAGCGCTATGCCTTCAGCCATAGGCTTTTGAAACGCCTTACGACCGGATATTAAACCCATACCTCCTGCGCGTTTATTGATAACTGCCGTACGGACTGCCTGATGTAAATCATCATCACCTGAAGCGCCGCCAGAATTGATCATACCGACACGCCCCATATAACAATTGGCGACTTGATAACGGACTAGATCTATGGGGTGTTCACTGCTCAGTTTTGTATATACATCGGGGTGTGTTTTGCCAAATTTAATGGCCGTATAGCCGCCATTATTTTCTGCCTGTTTCTGTTTGATTATGTCGGCATCTATGGTGGCGGCGAGATGATTTGCCTGTCCGGTTAAGTCCGCAGCTACGTGATAATCCACGCCGTCTTTTTTAAATGCATCGTTACGTAGGTATGCCCATAGCACCGTTACCATTCCCAGCTCATGTGCATGCTCAAAGGCCTCTGAAATTTCCATTATCTGGCGGCGTGATTCTTCAGAGCCATAGTAGACGGTTGCACCAACGGCTGCGGCGCCCATATCGAACGCCTGATTGACGCTAGCGAATAAGGTTTGGTCATAAATATTAGGGTAGCTGAGTAGCTCATTGTGATTTATTTTAACGATGAATGGAATTTTATGTGCATAGTCGCGGGCAATCGAGTTGAGTACGCCCAGTGTGGAAGCAACCGCATTGCAGCCACCTTCTATAGCTAATTTTATAATGTTTTCAGGGTCAAAAAATGCAGGATTAGGTGCAAAGGAGGCTCCCGCTGAATGTTCTACGCCTTGATCAACCGGGAGTAGGGATAAATAACCACTGCCTGCAAGGCGCCCATGATTATACAGAGCGTTTAAATTTCGTAGTACCGAGGGTTTACGATTTTTTTTAGCAACCACTCGATCAATGTAATCGGCACCAGGAATATGTAAATTGCTTTTGCTTATGCCTTTGCAGGTATGTGTAAGTAATGATGAGGCCTCATCGCCCAGTAGAGATTCAATGTTTGTCATTTGATGCTCCTTGTGAATATTGTTTGACTGCTTTTGTTCTGCTTATTCATTTATACCTGCTTATTGCATAAGACTATTTTAGTTCAACTATGCATATTAATATTTGTCGCTCGTCGGGTAGCATTATTAATTATTTTCTTATATAGCTCATTTACAAGTATCAGGATTAGTGCGACGCTGAGTAACCACAACCATTGCTGCAGGCTAACGGGTTGTATTTGTAAAATGTCTTTTAAACCGGGTGTGTACATCGCAGCAATGTGCACGCCTTGTGCAGCTAACATGCCGAACAGCAGGAATTTGTTTCCAAAAAAATACTGTTTAAATATAGAAACCGTTTCAGAACGGCTATTTAGTACATGTACGTTTTCAAATAGCACCATCAGTAAGAGTGTTACATTGCGTGCTTCCTGTTCAGTAACACCCTGGTCTAATTGCCATTTAAATATTGCAAAGGCCATGAATCCCATCACAATGGCATTGATGATGACACGCTCTATCATTAGCCTGTTAAAAATGGCTTCGTTCGGTGGGCGAGGTGGGTTATTAAGCTCGTTGCCTTCTGCCGGCTCAAATGCCAGGGCAATATCTTGTATGCCATTGGTGACCAAATTTAGCCACAACAACTGAATGGGGAATAAGGGTAAGGCGGTGCCAAATATTAATGACAGAATCACTAGCATAATTTCGGCGGCACCGGTCGATATTAATAAAAAAATGACTTTACGAATATTGTTGTAAACAATACGTCCTTGTTTAATACCTTTAACAATGGATGCGAAATTATCATCAGTTAATATTAAATCGGAACTTTCGCGCGCTACATCTGTACCTCTAAGGCCCATTGAAATACCTACATGCGCATGACTTAATGCGGGGGCATCATTTACGCCATCACCTGTTACGGCGACAAAATCCCCATCATTCATTAGTTGTTCAATAATCTGCTTTTTCTGGTGAGGTGCGACGCGCGCAAATATATAACTACTGTGCACGCAGGTTTTGAAACTTTCTTTTCCTTGCTTATAAGCCGTAGTCAGTTGTTTACCGGTGACTGCTTGCATAGAGTCATCTGCAATGCCAGCCTGTCTTGCGAGTGCAATGGCTGTTTGCGGATGATCTCCGGTAATCATGGCGATTTTAATACTGGATTTTTTACACTGCTCAACGGCTTCTTGTACTTCGGGACGTAGCGGATCTATCATACCGACCATTCCGAGAAAGCTTAAATGCTGAAGAGCGTCTTCAGGTTTGTCTGGCATTTCATCTAAAATGCCATAAGCAATACCCAGTACTCTATATCCCTGGCTTGCCAGTGATGTCGATTGACTTTCAAGTTGCTGCGGGTTTAGCTCATGGCATAACTCGGCTTTACTGCACATCGATAGCAGTTTCTCAACACTGCCTTTTACAAATATATAATATTTTCCGTTGTAGCGGTTTATGCTTGCGCTATATGCATTTTCTGATTCGTAGGGGATTTTTGCCAATTCTGGATAATGAGCTCTTGTTTGCTGGTATTCTAAACCGTATTTTTCGGCCATTATTAATAAGGCTATATCAACCATATCACCATGAACCTGCAAACCGGCGGGTGTTTGTTGTGTATATGATTCATTAGTAAGTATGCCTGCATTACATAATAATTCTAATACTTCATGTTTAATTATTTTATTATTGTTGCTTTGTTCAATTATTTCACCGTGTAAATCCAGGCCCACACCGCTAACCTCAAAATTAGTGCCGCAGGCAAGTTCAATTTTTCGTATCGTCATTTCATTTACAGTTAGCGTCCCCGTTTTATCTGATGCAATATAAGTACAGGAACCCAGTGCTTCGACAGCCAGCAGGTTGCGTATAATGACCTGTTGTTTTGCCATGCGGCGCATGCCAATAGCCAGTGCAATCGTAATGGCAGCGGGTAATCCTTCAGGGATAGCAGAAACAGCCAGTGCGACGCCTAAAAAAAACACACTATCAATGTCATCACCACGGCTGATAGTGATTAAGAAAATGAATGCTATCAAAATAAAAATACTGTATGTAATGCGAAGTGTGAAATTTTCAATACGTAAAAGCAGGGGGGGCTTGGTTTGTTCCAGTTCTACATCAGCGGCTATTTTTCCAATTTCCGTATAGGCACCCGTGGCGAGTACATTGCCTGTTCCCCGGCCATGCATAACGACGGTGCCCGCATAACAAATATTTTCATGATTGAGAATCTTCGACTGTTTAGATGAATCTGTGTGACTTAATTTTGTAGCTGCAATAGATTCGCCCGTTAACATGGATTCATCTATTTGTAATTGATGTTGACTGCTGAGTATTATATCTGCCGGGACTTTGTCTCCAGATACAAGCTGTACTAAATCACCGGGTACGATATCAGCGGTGCTTATTTTATGCGGATTATTGTCGCGAATAACCGTGGCAAAGGAGGGGACCATTTTTTTTAGCGCGGTGGCTGCTTGCTCGGCAGAATATTCCTGTATCGTTCCGATAAGTGCATTAATGATTAATACCACGAGAATAAATGCGGAATTTATTTTTTAGGTCGCTAGTAAAAACTATGCACTTTAGTGCAAGGCTTTAGCTGATACACAGTTATGTTAAGCTGTTTGATATGAAAGAACAAAGAAGAAGTGGTCACTCAGTCAGCATATTAA